>BABC01000015.1_pt1 | contig 25762 bp, 26 predicted proteins | sample 270348 | NCBI WGS metagenome assembly BABC01 (sample SAMD00036532, study PRJNA27871) | human gut metagenome | isolation source: feces from healthy human sample In-B, Infant, Male
CCAAGAAATCAATGTAATGGCAGGTGAATTTGCTGAAAGTTCCTCTTATGGTGGGAACCAAGGCGAAGGAAACCGTCATGCAGTGAGAGGAATCCTTCGTCATGGAGAAAAGCGCGGGAACAGTTGTCAAACGATGGTTCTCGTGGGCGCAAGGAGGCGTATATGCGTAATATGGTTAAATTTACAGCGGCTTCGGTTGCAGTTGCCATGATGATTGGAATCGCCGGATGCGGTAGCCCCAATTCTTCGAATGGAGGAGCCGGCTTAGATGAGAAGCAGCAGCTACTCGTATGGGCTTGGGAACCGACCGTCAGTAAGGCTAAGCAAGGATTCGAGAAAGAACATCCGAATATTGATGTGAAGATTGTCAATGCGGGTTCTAGCAACGACGAGTATTCCGCGCTCAGCAATGCCATTGAAGCAGGTAGTGGTGCTCCTGATCTTGTTCAGCTGGATTTTAATGCAGTACCCCAATTTGCGATTTCCGGTGATCTGGAAGAACTATCTCAATATGGGTTCGATTCCAAGATGTTGTCCGAATACACAAAAGGTGCACAGAGCGGTGTCCACATAAACAACGGCATTTATGGTGTGCCGATTGGTGGCGGTCCGATGGCTTTGTTCTACAACAAAGAGGTGTTCGATAAAGCCGGTGTGACTGAAGCTCCAAAAACTTGGGATGAATACTATGAGGCTGCAAAGAAGATACACGCGCTGAGCCCAGACATGTATATTGCCGCTGAATCTGGCTCCGATGCGGGAATCGCTTTGTCGTTGATTTGGCAGGCGGGTGGTCAACCTTTCACCGTTGACGGCGAGAATATCACTATCGATTTGAAGAACGATCAAGGCGTGAAACGCTATGAGAGTTTATGGCAGAAGCTGATTGACGAGAAGCTGATTGACACGAAGACAATCGGCTGGTCGGATGATTGGTTCCGTGGCCTCGGCAACGGCAAAATTGCTTCAGTGGCAACCGGCGGCTGGATGCCTATTACTCTGCAACAATCTTCTTCCGAGGCATCAGGCAAATTCCGCGTTGCACCATTGCCAGGTTGGTCCGAGGACGATACAACGAGTGCCGAGAATGGTGGCGGATCCCTATCAGTCGTAAAAGGGTCCAAGCATGCTCAGGCCGCATACGAATTTGCCAAGTACGTTGGCTATGGTCCCGGGGAGAAGATACTCACCAGCAATGGCATCGTGCCTGATCTGACCAAGACGTTGGAAAGCGGCGAGTACCAGGATCAGAAGAAGGATTACTTCGGCGGACAGCAGGTCAACAAGGTGCTGGCCGAATCGGCGTCGAACGTGAAAACTGACTTCCAGTTCCTGCCCTATCAGGTATACGGTGGCTCCATCTATCCAGATTACATGTCCAAGGCATTCACCGGTGAGAACACCATCGCGGAACAGATGGCTGCATGGCAGGCGCAACTTGTCAAATACGGCAATGGACAGGGGTATCGGGTAACGGCAAAGTAGATAGGACTGTTCAGGGGTCTGGATCTTTGGTGGAGAGGATCCAGGCCTCGCCCTATGAAGGGACATATCATGTGTGTTTGTTATAAAAAGCCGTTGTTCGTGTGTGTTGGCGACAGTATTACACAAGGTGACACGGGGCTTGGTTACATGGCTCAGCGTCCATGGCCCGAGCAAGTGGGGGAACGACTGGGCATCAACGTCGTCAACTGCGGATATTGCGGTGCCAGCACTGTCGACTATCAGACATATGGACCGTGGCAGATCGCACGTCGGATGCTTCCTGATGCGCAATATGCGACATTCGGATTAGGCACTAATGACATCGACTTGGAACATGCCCGCGCCAGCATGGAATTGGATGACGTGGCAGCTCGGATGAGGGGAATCATAGAAGAGTCTATTGCGCTTCAGCCGAGATTGGACGTTACTATTCTTTCCGTCCCGGAATTCGCGCTCGAGCAGCCAATCATGACTCGTTTCAACATGAGGACTCTTATGGAATTGAACCACGCGGTCGAGCAACTAAACGAACGCTACCAACGGATGTGCCAGGACAAAGGCTGGAGATTCCTCGATTATGCGTCGAGTTTCAATCAGCGAAGGGTACTGTACGGTAACACCATTCATCCAAATCAGCGGGGATACGATGTCATCGCCGGCCTGATCGCGGAACGTATGGGTCGTGTGATTCGGCCGTAATAAACCGGGTTGTCGCTTACTGCGTTGAATTTGGAAAAGTTATGAGGCGGAACCAGAAACGGTGGCCCCGCCTCATTGTGAGCATTCCTATGCAATAAACGCGATGGGGGATGCGAGGTCCACGCCGGAACCGTCGCGGCGCATGTCGGGTTTGGGAAGCTCGACCGGGGAGCCGGCGGATGTGGAGGCGTGCAGCGGATAGGGGCCCACCCAGGCGAGAATCAGCGTGTTCTGGCCCTTGAGGAAGCGCTGGGAACGCACGCCACCGGTGGCACGACCCTTGGTGGGATACATCTCCAGCGGAGTCACCTTGGCGGCGCCGTTTTCGGTACCGGGCAGAGCATTCTCATCCCCGGCCACGGTGAGCACCACCGCGCCCGCACCCGAAGTCAGACCGTTCTCGCCTTCCTCGTAGGTCCAAGCCACCTTGCCGGCGGGCACCACATTGAAGGCCATCACATGAGCACCCTCGGCGAGCTTGATGCCGGCCATGCCGCCGGCCGTGCGGCCCTGCGGGCGCACGTTCTTCGCATCGAAGGTGAGTAGCGAGGAATCAGAGGAAACGAACACCAGGCGGTCGTCATCCTCAGCCACGGCGGCGAACACCACTTCGTCCCCGTCCTTCACGTCGATGACCGGCCAGGAATCCATGGTGGTGGGAGCTTCTCGGTTCCAACGCTTGACCACACCGTTGCGGGTGCCGATGGCCAGCGACGGCAGCGGCTTGGCCTCCGCCGTGGTTTCGCCGTCGCCGCCGTTTTCGCCGTTATCGGCCGACTGCTCCATGGCGATTGCGGTCACCACTCGTTCCCCGCGTACGGGGTCGGTGGATTCGGTCATGCTGATCAGGTCGTCGGCCTGGACTCCGCCCTGCAGAGAAAGCGTGGCGGACGCCGGCAAGGCCGGCAGATCGACCACATGTGCCAGCACCAGGCGTCCGGCCGAGGTGACCAGACCATAGGTGGCGCGGGTGGAAGTCCGGAAAATCGTGGTGATTTGATCATCATGCAGACGTTCGTCGGACGCGGAACGTGAGTTGAACACATCCATGGCGCTCGGCGTGGTACGGGCGATCAGGCCCGTGGCGCTCATCATCACCACGCACGGCTCGTCCTCGATCTTCAGGGCTCCGGTCAAAGCGGACTGTTCGCCGGTCTTCTTGGCGGCCGCAGCGGCGGCAGCCACATCGGCCTCGGCGGAGGAAATGGTGGTGGCGGACTTCACAGCCTCCAGCGCGGATTTCGAAATTCCGGAAGTGCCGGAACCCTGTGCCACGACCGGCGTCAACGTGCCGTCGGGATCGGCGTCCAACAGCACGGTGCGACGCGGCGATCCCCACTTGTCGACGGCCTCATCCATTTCGCTGGTGACCACATGGTCGAGCGCTTTGGCGGAGGCCAGAATGCGGGTGAGCTCCTCGATGCGCTTCTTCAAATCGTCACGCTCGGCCTCAAGTTCGATGCGGTTCATCTTGGTCAATCGGCGCAGACGCAGATCCAGAATGTACTGGGCCTGGACCTCGTCTAGATCGAATACGGCCATCAAACGGGTCTTCGCGGCATCCGCATCATCCGAAGTGCGGATCACCTGGATCACCTCGTCGATGTCCAGCATGGCCAGGAGTAGTCCCTCGACCAGGTGCAGGCGTTCCAGGGCTTTCTTCTTGCGGTATTCGCTACGGCGGCGAATCACCACGCGACGGTGATCAACCCATACCTGCAGCATCTCTTTCAAGCCCATCGTGTGCGGACGGCCGTCCACCAACGCCACGTTATTCATGGCGAAGTTGTCCTGCAATGGCGTGTGCTTGAACAGCTGGACGAGCACCGCATGCGGATCGAAACCGGTCTTGATCTCGATGACGATACGTGTGCCGTTATGACGATCGGTCAGGTCGAACGCGCCGGAGATACCCTCCAGCTTGCGGTTCTTCACACCGTCGGAAATACGCTCGATCACCTTTTCCGGACCTACCATGTACGGCAGCTCGGTGACCACGATGGCCTGCTTGCGGGCTGTGACATGCTCGATATGGGTGGCGGCGCGCGTGGTGAGCGTGCCTCGGCCGGTGGCGTAGGCCTCGCGAATGCCGTCGCGGCCGATGATCGTACCTCCGGTGGGCCAGTCGGGGCCCGGAACATAGCGCATCAGCTGTTCAAGCGTGGCATCCGGGTGAGCCATGAGGAACTTTGCAGCATTCACCACTTCGCCGAGATTATGCGTGGCCAGATTGGTGGCCATGCCTACGGCGATGCCCGAACCGCCGTTGACCAGCAGGTTCGGAATTGCGGCCGGCAATACGGTCGGCTCTTTGAGCTTGTTGTCGTAGTTCGGCGTGAAGTCAACGGTGTCTTCGTCGATATCCGCGTTCATGCCGAGAGCTGCCGGGCCGAGTCGAGCCTCGGTATAACGGGAGGCTGCCGGGCCGTCGTCCAAGGAACCGAAGTTACCGTGGCCGTCCACCAGCGGCAAACGCATCGCGAATGGCTGGGCCAAACGCACCATGGCCTCGTAGATCGCGGAATCACCGTGCGGGTGGAGCTTGCCCATTACCTCGCCCACCACGCGGGCGGACTTCATGTACGGGCGGTCGGGGGTCAGGTTCATCTCGCCCATCTGGTAGACGATGCGGCGCTGCACCGGCTTCAGGCCGTCGCGCGCATCGGGCAGGGCTCGCGCGTAGATCACCGAATACGCATATTCGAGGAAGGACTTGCTCATCTCCTCGTTCAGCGGCGTCTCGACGATATGCTCCTTGACCGTACGCGGATCATAGGTTTGCGCGGCCGGTTTGCGGTGTGATGCCATGAAACTCCCTTTCGAACTCGCCCTATATTAGCGTCAGGTCGCGAAACGGCGCGCAGCGAATGGTTCTCAATAGGAAAAGTGTGAGTGCTCGGCCAGTCCAATCGCACATAAGACGACGAAAAATGGCGGAACTTCAGCACAATGACTTATGTGCGATTGATTGATATTGTGCGTTTGGCTCACACTTTTGCAATGGGGCACGGTTTTCTGTGAGCCCTATAATGAGCAATTATGAGTGTTGAGACGCCGGATATGGACGAATTGCTGCGGTTGGTGCCCACAGTGACTTATGGGGACACAGCTGCGGGCCGTGGGGGAGCGCTGCACCTTTCCGCCGTATTGCCGGCTCTTTCCGCCGCCATTGGTCATCCGATCTCGACCAAGGTCCACACCGATCCCCAAGCCTGCAAAAAAGCCCTCGGGCTGCCTGACGCCACATCGGCCATCGTGGTGCTCGTGGACGGACTTGGCTACTGGAATCTCGCCATGCGCCTCGGCCATGCACCCTACCTGCGCTCGCTGATGAACGAGAGCGCCAACCAGCGTCCCATCGCGACCTGCGCACCCAGCACCACCGTGGCCGCCATGGCCACATTCGGCACCGGCACCTGCCCGGGATTGACCGGTATGGCCGGATACACGCAGCTGGAGCCGAACAACCACAAGCTCATCCAACTCATCCAATTCAAGGATGCACTGGCGCCCAAACCCGTCAATCCAAGAATCACCACCCCTCCCATGGTCGATCCTCATGATTTGCAACGTGAACAGACCGTGTTCGAGAAGCTTCGCCGTCAGGAGGTGCGCGTCACCAGTTCCGGACTGCCCAAATTTGCCGGCTCTCCACTGACCGAAGCGGCCTTGCGCGGCACTGATTATCAGGCCAATGTCACCCCGCGTGATCGCGTGCTCGCCGCAGCACGCGCCGCCAGGAGGCCCGGCCTGACCTATCTGTATATCCGTGACGCGGACAAGGTGGGTCACAATTACGGCTGGGATTCCGAGCATTGGGTGGCGGCTTTCGAACACATCGACGCACAGCTTGCATTATTGAAACGTAGCGCGTCAGCCGGCACCTTGATCGTCATCATCGCCGACCATGGCATGGTGCAGACCGACATGGATCAGCGGCTCGACATCGCGACGGAGCCTTCGCTGATCCATGGCGTGGAACTGGTGGGGGGAGAGCCGCGCTCTCTGATGCTGTACGCCGAACCCGGCGAATCACCGGACGCCATAGCCGATCGCTGGCGTGATCGCTTGGGGGACGCGGCGTTGGTGCGTACCAAGGAACAGGCATGTGCCGATGGGCTGTTCGGCCCTGTATCGGAACGTATTCGGCCGATCCTCGGCGACGTGATGGTACAGGCTGCCGGCGCGGCCACATTCGTGGATTCGCGTACTCAGGGGGATAAGGCCACCCATTTGCCTAGCGTGCATGGGTCGCAGACGATGATGGAGATGGATATTCCCTGTTTGATTGACGTCGCCTGACCGATATCGTCTGACCGATATCGACATGGCATAGTCATACGATTCCGGGGAAAAGAGTCGTATCGTCAGGCGGCTATATCCGGCTATGCCAGATATAGCGAATAATCAGTCGCCGAACAGAATCTCATCCCAGCTGGGCACCGCCGAGCGTCCCGACTTCCTTCTGGACGGCTTCGCAGCGGGTTCCGCCGGAGCTGCTTTGGCGGGTGCTGCGGTCTGTTCCTTTTTTGCGGCTTTGCCGGTTTCCACTGGCGCCGCACCGGAATCGGAGGTGACTTCGTCATGGACCGGGGCATCGGATTGGGCAGCCGGAATCCGGCCGTCATCGGGCGGCGTCTGCGTACTCGCGGCACCGGTCGAAACCGGTGCGGAAAGCTTGACCGGCGGCATGGACCCGGAGGCGGAGAGATCGATCGGAGGCATCGAGCCGGTGGAGGTCACCGGATTCGAGGACGCCGGACGGGTCTGCGGAGCAGACGGCTTTAGCGCGGCCCATGCAGACACGGCACGCTCGATACGCGCCGAACGGACGGAATCGCCCGGCAACGCAGGTTCCGGCGAAGCCTTTGCGCCGCCTGCGTTCTCGGTCCTCGGATTCTGCTCGCCGAGCAGCTTGCGTGCGGCATTGTTCAGGCAGACCACGGAATTGTCGTGCATGTTCCAGGTCCATTCGGCGTGGATCTCACGTCCGGCGGAAGTGAAAATCGCCACGATATGCCATGGTTCCAGCCCACGGCGGGTGGATTTCCAGGTCACCGACTCCATGCCGATGGACGCCGCCGCCAAAGTGCGTTCGACCAGCTCATTGATGGTGCGCACCTTGCTGTCCTTCGGAGCGGGCACCGTCAGGAACTGTTCGATCGCATACTGTTTTTCGGTTTCCACCGCGGCGGAGAAACGCCGTACCAGCGTTGTGCTCAGTCCGTAGCGTTCCGCCACGCGGGACGGGTCGGCGCCCGCACGAATCAGCGACTGGATCTGCGAGATGGGAAGTGTGGACTGCTCATGGGGCTGTTCCAGCTGCTGCTGTTCGCTGCGAACCTGCTTGGCCTCGAGAATCGCCCGTTCGAGCGTGTCGTCCAAGCTGACGGCGAACTGACGGCCTCCCAAGGAGAATACGAGGTCCCCCGTTTCGCTTACGCGCTCGAAACGGGCCTTCTCGAGCCGATCCTTAGGCATATGCACACCACTTTCCGTCGCAAAGACATTACTTATTCCCAGTATGCCCCACGTGTCGAACTTTACAAGTATTTCAAATCATGTATCCTATGGGCGAGTACAACGCGGCGAAACCGCGCGAACGCCAACGGTAGACGACGAAAGGACCATAATGGCTCAGGATTATGATTCCCCCCGTAACAAGGATGAGGACGAGGAATCGCTGCAGGCTCTGGGAAAGTCCGCGCAGAATACCTCGAGCGACATCGACGATGATGAGAACGCCATTGCCGAGGATTACGAACTGCCGGGTGCCGATCTGAGCAACGAGGACTCCTCGGTGACCGTTATCCCCATGCAGGGTGACGAGTTCATCTGCTCCCAGTGCTTCCTGGTCAAGCACCGCAGCCAGCTCGCCTACACCGACGAGGATGGCCAGCCGGTGTGTGAGGAGTGCGCCGCCTGATGGCGTTTGACGAGACCTACAACGAGCCTGAGTCCACCGAGGTCCTGGTCAAAAGCCTTGACCCCGAGCACCCGGCCCGGCTGCATTACGCCCATGCGGGCGACGCCGGCGCCGACCTGATCACCACCGTTGACGTGACTCTGAAACCGTTTGAGCGTGCACTGGTTCCCACCGGTGTGGCTATAGCCCTGCCCGCAGGATATGTGGCACTGGTCCATCCGCGCTCCGGCCTTGCCGTCAAGCAAGGCGTCACCGTGCTCAACGCGCCCGGCACCGTCGATGCCGGATATCGTGGCGAGATCAAAGTGCCGCTGATCAATCTCGACCCGGAGCATACCGCCGTCTTCCACCCGGGCGACCGCATCGCCCAGATGGTCATCCAGCGCTATGTCGAAGCCCGATTCATCCCCGCCGAGACCTTGCCCGGCTCAGACAGGGCGGAACGGGGATTCGGATCCACGGGAGTGGCGTCCTGATTTAACCGTAGGCGGGGTCTGGATGCGATTGCCAACACGCAGTCAACACCGATACACGGCTACAATGAGTGTCATATGAGGGAGGTGACTGGCATGTCGGAGATCGATGGCGAGCAGTATGCCGCCCGTAAGCTGGGATGCGAGATCAGTGCTGATCCGCTTAATCCGCTTGAACCAATCAAGCAGGTGTGCAAGGCTCATCACCCTGGAGAGGATTTGTCCATCCTCGATCGCGCCTATCGGCGTGCCGTCATCCAGCATTCCGCTCAGCGCCGCAAGTCCGGCGAGCCGTACATCATCCACCCATTGGCCGTTTCCCAGATTCTTGCCGATCTGGGCATGGGCCCGATCGTGGTGGCGGCCGGTTTGCTGCATGACACCGTGGAAGACACCGACTACACGTTGGATCAGTGCCGTGCCGAATTCGGTGATACCGTGGCCGGACTGGTCGATGGTGTGACCAAGCTGAGCCAGCTCGAAGTGGGTGATTCCGCACAGGCTGAGACCATTCGCAAGCTTGTGGTGGCCATGAGCCGCGACGTGCGCACTCTGGTGGTCAAACTGGCCGACCGTGTGCACAACGCCCGCACTTGGCGATACGTGAAGACCACCTCCGCCCAGAAGAAGGCGCGCGAAACCCTCGACGTGTATGCGCCGTTGGCCAATCGTCTGGGCATGAACGCCATCAAGACGGAGCTCGAGGAACTGAGCTTCAAGGTGCTTTATCCGAAGATCTACAACGAGATCGTGGTGCTGGTGGCCCGTCGTGCCGGCCAGCGTGACGTGTACTTGAAGCAGATTCTGGCCGAAATCAACGAGGATCTGGACGAGCAGAACATCAAGGCATACGTCACCGGACGCCCGAAGGACTACTTCTCCATCTACCAGAAGATGATCGTGCGTGGCCATGATTTCGCGAACATCTACGATCTGGTAGGTGTACGTATCATCGTCGATACCATTCAGGACTGCTATGCGGCGCTTGGTGCCGTGCATGCGCGGTGGAATCCGGTTCCCGGCCGGTTCAAGGATTACATCGCCATGCCGAAGCTCAACATGTACCAGTCGTTGCACACCACGGTGGTCGGCCCCGGCGGTAAGCCGGTCGAAATCCAGATCCGTACGTGGGACATGCACCGTCGTGCCGAATTCGGTATCGCCGCGCACTGGAAGTACAAGGAGAACGGCCAGGCCGGTCGTGCCCTGAGCTCGCCAGACAAGTCCGACCGCAAGCGCGATGTGAACAATCAGGAGCTGTCCGAGGCCGATAACCTCAAGTGGATTCAGCAGCTCGCCGATTGGACCAGCGAAACCCCGGATTCCAACGAATTCTTGGGCTCTTTGAAAGAGGATCTTGGCTCGTCCGAGGTCTATGTGTTCACGCCGAAGGGCAAGATCGTCTCCCTGCCGGCTCATGCCACACCGGTCGACTTCGCCTACGCCGTGCACACCGAAGTGGGCCACCGCACCATGGGCGCGCGCGTCAACGGGCGTTTGGTGCCGCTCGACACCACGCTCGACAACGGCGACACCGTGGAGATCCTGACTTCCAAGTCCGATACTGCCGGTCCTTCGCGCGACTGGCTGAGCTTCGTCAAGAGCCCGAAGGCCCGCAATAAGATCCGCCAGTGGTTCTCCAAGGAACGCCGTACCGAGGCCATTGAGGAAGGCCGCGACGAACTGACCCGCGCTATGCGCAAGCGCAATCTGCCGGTCAACGCTCTGCTGACCACCGAAGCACTGATCGGCGTGGCCGACGACCTCAATTTTCCGAACGCCGACGCTGTGTTCGCCGCCATCGGTGATGGGCAGATCTCCACGCAGAACGTCATCTCGCATCTGGTCAAGGATGCCGGGGCCGACGAGGTCGATGAGGAGGTCGAGCAGGAGGCTCTGCCGCTCAAGCCCATCGAGCGCAAAACTTCCAGCAGCTCTACCGGAGTGTCCGTCAAGGGCGTGGGTGACGTGTGGGTCAAACTGGCTCGTTGCTGCATGCCGGTGCCGGGAGATCAGATCATCGGCTTCATCACCCGTAATCAGGGCGTGTCCGTGCATCGCACCGACTGCCAGAACATGATCGACCTGAAGAACAAGCAGCCCGAGCGCGTGGTCGAGGTCGAATGGACCAGCACCAAGGGTCTGTTCATGGTCAAGATCCAGGTCGAGGCCTTGGATCGTCGCAACCTGTTGTCCGACGTGACACGCGTGCTGTCCGATCATGGCGTGAATATCATCTCCGGAACGATCGCCACGGGTTCCGACCGTGTGGCCACCAGCCAGTTCAGCTTTGAAATGGCTGATCCGCAGCACCTCAACACGTTGCTGGCCGCCGTGCGCAAAATCGATGGCGTGTTTGACGTGTACCGCATCACCGGTGCCAAGGAATCTGCTGAGCCACGCTTGCGCAAGATGAAGTAGGTTGCACGGTGACTCCCCCTGAGGAGGCTAAGAACATGTAAGCCCCTGATTGGAATACCAATCAGGGGCTTTGTCGTATATCTTGCAGTGAGTCTTACTCAGCCACGTCCACGGAGAGGATCACGGCCGGCTCGAGCGGGCGATCCATCGGATCGGTTTCGACGGCCTCGAGCTTGTCGACAACCTTCTTGGAAGCGTCATCAGCAACTTCACCGAAGATGGTGTGGTGGCCATCCAACCACGGGGTCGGCACGGTGGTGATGAAGAACTGGGAGCCGTTGGTGCCGTGCACCTTGCCGTCCATACCGCGGCGCAGACCAGCGTTGGCCATGGCCAGCAGATACGGCTTGTCGAACTTCAGGCTCGGATCGATCTCATCGTCGAACTCATAGCCAGGGCCACCGGTGCCGGTGCCGAGCGGGCAACCGCCCTGAATCATGAACTGCTTGATGATGCGGTGGAAGGTCAGACCGTTGTAGAACTTGCCGTGGGAAGGCTGACCGGTGTACGGGTCGGCCCATTCCTTCTCGCCGGTGGCGAGGCCCAGGAAGTTGGCCACGGTGTTCGGGGCCTTGTCGTCGAACAGGTTGATGGTGATATCGCCCTCAGAGGTGCGCATGATTACGGTAGTCATGGTCTTAAGTGTCTCATGGGCTTGAGACCGGACGGTGGGTGCATGAGCTATGCTCCTTGTGGGACCTGCCCTGTTGTGAGGACTACTCTCGGGAGAGACATGATGTTCGGAGCGGTTATTTCCAGTTGAATGTGTAGCTTTGGTCCGGCTGTTCCTCGCCATGGGTGGTGACGGTCGGGATGTTGCCGTGCCAGGTGACGGTGAAGTTGCCCGAGTCTAATGATTCGCCGTCGTTGTGCAGATCCGTTTTGATTTCCGTGACGTTCTCGGAACCGATAACACCGGGATCGGTGTCCCAAGAGACTTTGACCGTGATGCTGCTTGGGCCGAAGAATATGGGCGAGCCGAGTTCGCTGATGGTCACTTCGCAGGTGCCGTCAGCGGATTTCGCGTTTACGATGCGATGCGACATATCCGTTTGCATCCATATGAGAGTGCAGCCTCCAGCCCAGATCAGCGCGATTGCGAGAATGATATGCTCAACGATGTGTGCCGCTTTATGCGAGTATCCTTCGGTCATAAATGTCCCCACGCTCGTGTCATCATGCCATAGCCTTCAACCGGAGCCTTTTCATCGGTCGTTGAAAAGATGGTTGGCGATATCGCCCCGACCGCCGAAGCCGGACGGCACGTCACCCAAAGAGTTCTTAGCGAAGTCGAACAATCCCATGGTCATGCCTCTTTACCTTTGGGAAACCAATATGACTACCGTATCAGTTGTCGGCGTCATCGCCGAGGCTTGCGATTTGCGGAAGTGGCCCATATCCATGCATCGCGTCATGAAACGGGACGCCGTCTCGCGCGTAATTCGTGCCTGTAGAATCTTTAAAGACCAAGTTTGGAGGGAGCGGGATCATGCCACGCAAGCTGATCATGTGCGGGGACCATCCGGTCCTTGCGTTCGAATACGATCCCGAGTCCGGTCGCGCGTGCTCCTCTGGCGAGGTCCTTGACCATGATCGTCTGCCCCTGGAATTCACCACGCACGGCAAGAGCGCGCTGTATGCCAAGAGGATCGACGAATGGTGGAGGTCCCGCGCCATCCCCTCCACCCGCGACGGCATCCGCCGCGTGCTCGAATCGCTTGGCGCGGCATCGACCGGGGAGCTGCTCGACCGGACCTACGGTTTGAGCCTGTCGGACCAGTATTGGGTCAGACGCGAGGATGACCCGGCCGAATGGAAGGACGTCAACTTCTTCGACAATTCCTTCGACGAGGCGCTGGGCGAGATCCTGCTCACCTCGTACTCGTCGTCCCATGACATCAGTCTCAACGTCCCCGACGTGTCCACTGGCGGCGATCTTCCCAAACGCTGGACGATCGACAGGGCCACCGGCAGGAGACTGCTCGTCAAGTCGGGCCGTACTGGCCAGGAGCCCATGAACGAGGTCATCGCCTCGAGGCTCTGCATGCGATTGGGCGTTCCGGCCGTCCGGTATTCCCTGGCACGCAACGGCAACCGTCTGGTGTCCACATGCGCGGACATGCTCTCCAATCATGAGGAGCTGGTCTCCGCCTGGCAGGTGCTCCAGTCCGTCAAAACCGTCAGCGGCCTCAACACGCATGACCAGTGGATCCGTGCCGCCGCCGGCTTCGGGGCCGACGGGCGGGCGGCGAGCGACGCGACCGACGATTGGCTCGTGGTCGATTACCTTATGCGCAACACCGACCGGCATTACAACAACTTCGGTCTGATCCGTGACATCGAGACCCTTGAGGTCCGTCCGGCCCCGATCTACGACACGGGAGCGAGCCTGTGGAGCGGCGAGCTCGATGTGGACGGCCGCGACTGGTTCGCCAAGCCGTTCTATACCGCGACCGGCCGCCCTGCGGCCTTACGGCAGCTCAAACTGGTGGAGGATTGGGGCCGGTTCGATCTGGATGCTCTGTCGGACTGGCCCGACGAGGTGGCGCACGAGTTGTCGCGCATGCGCATGTTCGCGCCCGAACGCCTCGACGCCATCCGGGTACAGTTGGTAAAGCGTATCGGGATGCTCCGCAGGATCAGGGAAGGTGAGGTCCTTCGTGTTTCTGGCCCGATTCGCAATAAAACGGATTTGATGGACAGATTCGGCGAGACGTTGCGGAAGAACCTTGGACAACGGGACGGGGATGCCAGAAGCGTCGGAACCGGACCGGATGCGTTGAGCCGTCATCTGAACCGCTAGCGCAACGAATCACTACTGGAATAATGGACTTTGCAACCGGAACACGAAAAGAGGAGCATGATGGCCAATCCCGAGCTGTCGCGGCACATCCAGGCCCTTCCCGACGAGCTGAACGCCCTTGAAGGGGGACGGGAGATTTCCGAACGCCTGCGGAGGATCGACGCGCTGAAGGACCGGGCCCGCTCGCTGGAGCCGTTGGACGGTGTCGAGGACATGGCGTTGGCGGATTACGACCGCGACTGGCTGGTGCGCTACACCTACAATTCGAACGCCATCGAGGGATCCACGCTGACCCTGGAGGACACGTCTCTGGTGTTGGAGGGCGAGTTCGTCCCATCGGACTCGCCGGCCAGATACGTGTTCGCAGCGCGAGGGGTCGCTGACGGCATGGCCTACGTGCGCGAATATGCCAAGGAGGGGCGGAATTTGGACGAGGAGCTGATCCGTCGTCTACACGAGGTGACCGCATTGGATCTCCAGCCGTTCGCCCGCGGCACGTTCCGTCCTTATGGCTATTTGGCGCGGATCACCGCCACCCGAGTCAAGACCGCGGACCCGCTGGAGATCCGCGACGACCTGCGATCCTTGATCGACGGGTTGGATGGCTGCGCAGCGCATCCGCTGCTCAGGGCCGCCGGTTTCCACGCGCTGTTCGAGAACATCCATCCGTTCATGGACGGCAACGGGCGGACCGGCCGCCAGCTGCTCAACTTCATACTGCTCGGGCATGGATACCGTCCCGTGGCCATCAAATATGACGCGGGCCGGGCCTACGCGCGTAGTCTGGAAGCATGGCAGGTGAATGGCGATCCCACATCGTTCTGTTCCATTTTCCTTGACTGCGTGGAGCAGGAGGAACGCGCTTTCATTGATCTCGTCGAGACCCTGCGTCGTGAGCCGGAGGAGGGAAAGAGTCAATCGATTCATAGTGGGACGGATTCTCATAACAAGCTTGTCGAGGCATTGCATGGGGATCTCGTCCAGGGCGAAAGTCACGACGGTAAGAACGGAGTCAGACAGAACGTCCCCTTGCGGAAACTGGAAAATCGAGATCAATCGGAATGACGAATCTGGGGGAGCAACAACTGGACGAAGTCAAGCATGCGGCCACTACAGCGCTCATATGCATATATCTATTGCTTGTTGGACTGGCGGGTTTTCTTCATAAAGTGCCGACGGTCCTTGGCGAATGTGCATGTGCTATCGTGCATGTGTTGTTGTTCCTGCCCTTTTCCCAACCGATTTTCTTCCTCTTATTCTCCCCCAGAAAGGAACCCTTCAGCGACAAGTATCTTCTTCTGGGAAGAATCATAGGGCTTATAAAACAAGTTACATCCCTCATCATGTTTTTTGCCGGGGGATACTTTGGCTGGCTAATTAGTTCTCAGCTCGACGACCTCGGTAAAAAACTCAGTGCTCTTGACAAGACCTATGCGGACAAGGGCATCTCTTTGGATGAGAAGAATGCTGCCGTTAAACAGGCGGCATCCGACATGCAAAGCTTCATTAGCGATCAGGCTAATCTCATCTTCTCATTCATATCGATCATCATTGCCGCCTGGCTCTGTTTGCTTGCAGTTGATCTGATGAGAGGGTATATAGATGGTGATCTGATGAGTACTTTCCGGGGCTTTGATTCCCTCAGCGCCAACGAGTCACTCGCTCCCGAAAACTGCGAATATGGCGGATGCGTCAGACTCATTCCGTCGCGAGCATATTTCTGGTACCGCAAGATAGCGGAGCGTATAGCAGAGATGTCTTTCGTGTGGTTCCTTTTCTATCTCTTATGCTTTTTTCTTCTTGCGTATTCGAAGTTTGATGGGGCGTTGCAGGAGCTTCATGTCCAGTTCGATGAATGGTTTTCAGCGCAGATGAATCGACTGTGCGGATTAGCTCTGTCGTGACAGGTATACGTCGTGCGATTAGAATGAGAAGCCAATTCATCATCGAACCGTCAGCGATGCAGGATTGGGGGAATCAATGAAAAGGACCGTTTTTGTCACGGCGAAAATATGCAATCGTTTCTTCAATCTCATACATACCGGGGAAAAACGATACGAAGTGAGATCCGCGCCTTTCGAGGATGCCCAAGTAATCGTGTATGTAAGCGCCGAGGATGGTTCGTTTCTCGGGATGTACGAAATTGCCGAGACAATGATGTGCGATCGCCACAATGATTCCGAGACTATAAAACTCTCCGGTATTTCGAGGGAAGAGTTCTATGAGCTGTTTCCTCCCATCGACAGGGGAGGAGCTTCAAAGCTATGGATTGCGCGCATAGGCATGCCGATCAATAAGGAACAGTTGTTAAAGGGGCGAAACAATGAATAAGACGGAGATTATGGATCCGATGCAGGAGGTTCTTTTTTCGTCGTTGGATCTGGAGGATCCGTTCTTCAGAAGCCTTCGTGACTCCTACGATGACTTTGAACGCTGGTTCAAAAGGAAAAGCGATGCAGGAGAGAGAACTCTAGTGGCCAGGGAGCCGCAGGGCGGAAAACTGATTGCCATGCTCTACCTGAAAACAGAGGACGGCATTGAATCGGGGGTGACACCTGAGCTCTCTGGTCCCCGCTTAAAAATCGGTACTTTCAAAGTCGATCTCGACCATCACACTAGTCTCGGCAAAAGGCTGCTGGCCATCGCATTGAGGAGGTTCGCAAAAAGCGGTCTTCCACGCATCTATGTCACGATGCATGACAATGACGGCACGAGGGGCCTCCGAAGACTGCTCAAACAATATGGGTTTAACCATATCGGGATGAAGAGAGGGGAGGAGGTCTGGGAAAAGACAAGACCATCTAGAGAAGAGAACGACCCATACAGGTCTTTCCCGTTTCTCACCTCGACGAATCAAAAGCACTACGTCCTTGCCATCCGTCCCGAATATCATCAACGAATGTTTGTGGAACGGCTCAGAACTGAGAAGAGCATACCGATCGAGGATGAAATCTGCACCAATACGTTGGAGAAGCTCTATCTGTCGGGCGCATTAAATGCGTCGTTTCTCATGCCCGGTGACCGCATCGCCATTTACAGAACCAGCCCTAGGGGAAGTTCTGCAGAGTTCACTTCGGTCATAAGCTCAATTTGCACCGTCACTGAGGTTCGGAACATCCATTCATTCCGAACGAAAGAGGAGTTCTTTTCCTTCATCAAGGGCCGCAGCGTTTTCACCAATGAAGAGTTGGAACAGTTCTGGAATAGAAAAAGATACCCCTATATTATCTGCATGCTTTATAATTTCCCGCTGAAGCGTCACCCTATTCGCAAGACCCTTATTGAGGAGGGGGTCATCAACAGATCGACGAGGCTGGTCTGCGAGCCGATTGATGGCAAACGTTTCGGAAGAATACTTACCTTGGGAGAAGCCGATGAAAGCTATGTTGTCGATTAAGCCCGAATATGTGGATAGGATCCTGTCCGGTGAGAAAACCTACGAGTTCCGTCGACGTATCTTCAAACGGACAGAAGTGGATACCATTGTGATCTACGCGACGAGCCCTCAGTGCAAAGTCGTGGGCGAGGTGAAAATCGACGGCATCAAAACCGCGGATCCCGAAAGTATCTGGCTCCAGACGGGAAAGGAAGGCGGTATCAGCAAGGAGCGGTTCATGGACTATTTCGATGGTCGTGACGTCGCCTACGCAATCAAGCTTGGGAAGGTGAAACGGTTTGTCCGACCGCGTCCGTTGTCCTACTATGAGCCGCAGGTTCATAGTGCGCCGCAATCATTCGTGTATATCGATTGATGGCCAAGGAAACAACCCGAACTCGGTTATGTGGAGCAGGAGGAACGCGCTTTCGTCGATCTGGTCGAGGGACTACGCCGGAAACCGAAGATGCACTGCATCATCCGCAGCAAGACGGATCTGCTGGATAGTTTCGACGATACATTGCAGGAAAACCTCGATCGGCGTGGAAAGAACGACAAAAGCGCCGGAATCGATCAGGAAGGCCCGCGCGTCATATGAGCCATTAGGCCGATATACTCTGGGTATACCAATTCCATGAAGTAGCGAGGAGAACAGGTCATGCCGACTTTGGAATGGATGGGAAAGAACAAGGTGGTCGCCTACCACCGTCAGGTGCCGTACCGTGTTCTCGACCGCGTTCCTGAAAAAAGCGTCCTGGATTCACGTGGATCCGATTGCGGTATATTGTTTTTTGGTATTTACTGATTTCAGTATTTCCGTATTCCGGTATTGCTTATTTGTCTACATTTTTTTGGTAAACGTAGACTCCGTCATTAACTGGAATGTATCCCTTCAGGATTTTATCCTTACGAATTTCCTTCCCGATTATCTTGGGCGAATAGGCCAGTAGATAATCAAGAGTCGCCTGATACGGTTTGAGCATGAAGACGCATCGGCTCAGCGACTCCAGGTAATGAAGCTGCTTTCTGCATTCCCTCTTATTGAACCAATGGCGCCATCTTATCGAGAACTTCTTTTGCTCACTCTGCGAAGAGTCATAGATAAGCGGAAATGGTAATGGTTTCAAACCTGGTTCAGCCATTCCGTTGCGAAAATACTTATGCCACTTGCGCGACAATGAGGGGAATCTGATTTTAATCCATGCTCTTTGTGCCCAGGTTGGGGATACGCGTGCTGCCGGAAGCGTTATAAAACATTCATCGTAGAATATGGAATTCTTATATATGGCTTCCCATATCGGCATACGTCCTTCAGCGTCTTTCATGGTCTGATTAACTCGGTCGGCCCATTTGCGGAATTTCTCATATACAGAAGAGGCCAACCCGAGGAAGAAACCAAACAGTGCGCTGAAGAAATTCTGGAAAACCGGATTCGAATCATCTGGAATCAAGAAAATGGCAATCAGGCAAATGGCACTCAGCCCGACGGCAATCGCGGCCGTCCTAATGCGGCGGATCCGTCGTCTATAGAAATCCGGATTCATATTCAGCAACTTGCCCAAGTCGTTAATCAAACATCCCGAAGCGGACTCAGGATACACCTTTATATCGCTGGCTGAATCCGCGGTCTGGTTTCCTCCATCGGTGTCATGTCTATCGAAAGCGTCCATGCCGAATACTGTCTTGTATGAGATGGGATTCTCCTTACCGAGATAAATAAGCGAAACCACCATACATAACTTTCTGATTGACGCTCATTCCGTCCAAAACGATATAAGCAGTCTCAAAGCGCGATCACCATCGGTTCGCAGGTCTTCTCGTTCATCGGTTTCTCCTTGTCTCGGTTTTCCAGTGTTTCCGTATTCCGGTTTTTCGGTTTTTAGGTAAAACGGTTTCCCGGTTTTCACCGGTTCCGGTATCCCGTTCCAGCAGGATCTTCCTGAGCCTTTCCACCTCGTCCCGGAGCTTGCCGATCTGACGCTCCTTCTGGGCGATGACGGTGCGGTGGCGTGCCTGACGTGTCATGCGTGGCATCTGGCGAAAGGATTGCGACTGGAATGAAGGACTTTAGGAGCGGAATCAGGCGCGGCTCCGTCTAAGGGCCGTCGGTTTTGCTAGAATTTAGGGAGAAAGGGAGGCACGATGTTCGGAACAATATCTGAATCCGAGATGCGCCGCCGCACGGAGAACGTCGGGCTGTCGGTGCAGTCCGTGCGGTTGGAAGGCGGCGACGTGACGAGGGCCTTCATGCGCGATGCCGGAGAATATGCGCGGGGGAGCATCGGCAGCGCCGAGCTTCTTTCCCGCACCCGTCGCCGTTACGGATTGGAGTGACGATGGAGCGTGCCTTCGATCCCTACCTGATTCCGGGAACGAACGTGCTGCGGAACCTTGTGGGTGCCACGTACGAGGATGCGTTGGCGGCTGCGGAGAACGATCTCTGCTCCGCCCGTGCCGCCATTCTGAGAGAGGATCTCCCTCCTGCGGAAGGGACGCTGGAACAGCTTCGCCGCATACACCGGTTCCTCTTTCAGGACGTGTACGACTGGGCGGGGGAGGTACGAACCATCGACATGGGCAAGGGCGAGGGGCTTCCCTTCCAGCCATTGGAGCTGTTCAGCATAGGGGTTCGTTACTCCGAGGAGGTGCTTCGCGCCGACGATCTTCTCAAAGGTCTCGGCCATGACGAATTTGTAAAGCGTCTGAGCGTCAGCTACAACAACTTCAACATCCTTCACCCGTTCCGTGAGGGCAACGGACGGACGCAACGCATTTTCTGGGAGATCATCGCGCGCGAGGCCGGCTGGCATTTCGACTGGGGACTCATCGACAAAAGGACGAACGATCAAGCCTCTATCGCAGGGATGCAGCGAAACGATTTGCTTCCTCTTGAGGATATGTTCGGGAGAATCGTCAAGCCGTTGTCCGAACCGTTGACCATGTCGAATGACCTGGCCCATCTTGGTGAGTATGCGCAACCATCGAACAAGGCATACGACATGTCCTCCGCACGGAGCCAACATGTGTACGAGCATTACGCCTATCAGCGCGCCATCGTCCCTCCGAGGCAGGAAAAGCCGAAACGCGGACGCCATTCGAGATGACATTTGGATGTGTCGGGCCGAGATACCAGAACATTCGAAGTGGAAGACAGCTTTCTAGGCGGGTCTTATCAATGTCTGGAGTGGATTGAATTTGGCAGCTGCTTGGAATGCTTCATAGACAGTCGTTTGGGGCTGCGGACGTTTTCTTGGAGACCGAACGGAAAGATTTTCGTATGTTCAGTCTTGAGGAACGAGAGCGTGCGGTGGAGTTGTATTTCACCACGCCGATGACGACGGCCCAGGTGGTGGAGCATCTGGGTTATCCGACCAGGCAGTGTCTGGAGCGTTGGCTGGCGATGGATTCCCGGTATGCTGGCCATATGGCCAAACCCATCATCCCACTGGAGACCAGGCGAAGGGCAGTCGAGCTGGTGCTGGGCGGCATGCAGCAGAAGCAGGCCGCCAAACAGCTCGGCGTGAGCGTCGGCGCGGTGCATGGCTGGGTCAGGGCGTACCGCAAGGGCGGCATGGCCGCGTTGCAGCCCAAAAACAGGAACTCCGCGCAGGGCAATAAGCCCGCTGGCTCCCGTCGCTGGCCGTCCGCAGCCGATGATGATGACGCGGAGGCTTTGCGCCGCAGGGTCGAGGAACCGGAGCCGGGGGAACGCGTTGATGCGGGAGGTGGTGGAGGTCGTAAAAAAAGACCCCGGCGCCGACCTGCGGCGCCTGTCGAACAGGGAGAAGACCCTGTTGATCGACCGGTTGAGGCCGGCGTATTCGCTCAGCTCGATGACATGCTTGCTCGCCATCGCGCCCGGCGGGCACCTACTGCCACCACGCCGGGCTGAGCGTTGACGAGTACGCCGGACTCAGGGCAGAGGTGGCCGGGGCGTTCGCCGATTCCAAGGGCAGGTACGGGTACCGCAGGATCAAGGCGGTGCTCAAGACCGGCGTATCGGAGAAGGTGGTCCGCAGGATCATGGCGGAGGAAGGGCTCGTGGCGCATGTGCCCAAGCGACGCAGGTATAGTTCCTACGAGGGCGAGACGACGCCGGCTCCCGCCAATCTCGTCGACCGGGACTTCACGGCCGAGCGTCCGAACGAGAAGTGGCTGACGGACATCAGCGAGATCAAGGCCAGGGACGGGAAGGGCGTGCCTTTCGCCGATGATCGACTGCTTCGATGGCAAGATCGTCGCATACACCGCCGGCTTCAGCCCCGACGCGGAGCTGGCCAACCGGATGCTGGAGAAAGCGGCCTCGACGCTGCCGGGGAACGCGCGTCCCCTGGTGCATTCCGACCGTGGATGCCACTGCCGGTGGCCCGGATGGCTCGGGCTCATGGAACGCTTCGGGCTGACGCGCTCCATGAGCGCGAAGGGCTGTTCGCCGGACAACGCGGCCGCGGAGGGATTCTTCGGCAGGATGAAGACCGAGGCGGTCTACCCCGAGAAGTGGGAGGAACACACCCGCAACGAGGTGCTCGCCTTGGTCGATGAGTACATACGCTGGCACGACCACGAGCGCATCAAACAGTCGCTTGGTTGGATGAGCCCGGTACAATACCGTCAAAGCCAAGGAATGGCTGCGTGATTATCTCCAAGAAAATGTCCGCAGCCCCCTACCACGGTCCCTCCCCGGTTCTGCTAGATGTATAGATTGTTTTTAAGAAAACATAGAAAGTATGGGAGATATAGGTAATCGTGACACCTCTTGTCGGCGTGAAGGTATGGGAAAGCGCAAATTTCCTTCTGGCGGGCTTTGAGCGGCGAACAGAGTGGTACACTCATTCTGGGAATTGGTAGAAAGCCTTGCTGTTGCTGGGTTTGTGGGTTTCGGTAGATAGAGTCTCCATGATGTGCGCAGACCTCATGATGCGACGGGCTCGCCTGTTCGGGCTGCTGCTCGCCTCCGGCTGCGAGGTGCTGATCTCGGGGGAGGGGACGCGCCGCGTGCGATTGTTCGACGGTGAGCGGGCCTTGGTCGGGAACGCCACGGCCAAACGAAGAAGGGAATTCACGGAGGCGTCTTTTGGCCCACGAGGCCTTACGACGTATCGGCCATGACGGGCCCATACTCAAAGGTTCGGATGGTGAACCGCTCTGGCCATCCGGCATCGTGGGATCGCTGTCGCATTGTCCGTCGCTGTGCGTCGCCGCCGTGGCGTCGGCGGAAAGAATCCGTGCCGTGGGAGTGGACGTGGACGATTCGGACGGATTGTCCGACGGGATCATGCGGTTCGTGTTCTCTTCCGAAGAGCTCGCATCATTGCGTATGGCCTCCTCGGTGGAACGTAGGGCGGCCTTCTGCGCGAAGGAGGCCGCCTCGAAGGCGTTGTCCGCATTGGACGGGACGGGGGACTTCCGTAAGGTATCCGTGAGCCTGAAGACGGATGGAACGTTCGCCGCTGTGAGACGGGATGTGGCGTTGCGCGGCCAATGGCGATTCTACGATCGGCTGGTATCCGCGATGGTCGCCGTTCCCTCGGAGACCGTCTGAGGGGCGCGGACCCCTCGAATGAGCAGCCGGAGCAGAAAGGAATAGGCCGCATCGTCATCGTCGACGGGCGTATCATGTTCGGGTCGTGTCTCGAATTGGACGAATCCGTGCACGGCGGACCATATGGACCATGCGATGAGGTGCGGGTCATCCCTCCGGATCTTTCCCGCGGCCTGCCCGTAGCGCACCAGCTCGGTCATGGCGGCGAGGCATGCCTCCGAAGCCTCGCCCGCATGCCATCGCCACAACAGGGCGTAGATGCCGGGCGACGCCTTGGCGTGCCCGCGGTATACGACTCCCGCATCGTAGAGTCTTTGCAGGGGATCCTCGGTGGTGACGCGCAGGAGCTTCTCCCGTAACGTCTGGAAACTGTCGTCGATGAGAGCGTTGATGACGGCCTGCTTGTCGCCGATATGCCGGTAGATGCTCGCGGGGGACACATCCGCCTTTTCCGAGAGAAGCCGGATGGTGAAGGCGTCATAGCCGTCCTCTTCGATGATTCGTTTCGAGGCGTCGAGTATGAGGCCCCTGATCTCGGTGGTGGGCGTCCGCTGGCTTTTTGTCGTTTTCCGAATAGTCCTCATATGCTTCTCCGCATCATCCCGCCGTTACGGATGAAAAACGCCATCCGGCCCGTAGGTCCCTGCACCGTCCCATGATGGGTGGGGTCGAAGGTCCAGCCACGCTCTTGGACCGCGCCTCGATGGGTGTGATGGCTGGTCCCACCGCATTGAGATTGCCACCGAGCCAAGACATGTCGGGGAACGCCGGCCGTCAGGAGACGGTCCGTCATATCCGTGTCCTTGATCCGTGGGATCCGTCCGTCGTCTTTCATGATGGATGTTCCTTTCTATTGGGGGAGATTGCCTGAATCGTGTTTGGGAAGTGTGATCCAGCAGAGCAGCGCGAACGCCAATGCGAGGGCGCAGGCGATCCAGCATGCCGCATGCGTGGCGCTCATGAAACTGGTCGAGACGGACTGCTCCACGGTCTGTCGGATGCCTGCCGGCAGGTGCGGAAGGATCGATTTCGCGGCCATCACCGAATCCTCCGCAGCTTTCGCGATGGAAGACGGGATCTGCAGTCCGGACAACGAGTCCGAGAGCTCGTCGGGGTAGACGGAGGAGATCGCGGACCCCATGACGGCGACGCCCAGCGTGCCGCCGATCTCACGGATCGTGTCGTTGACAGCCGATGCGGCGCCGGTCGAGCTTTCCGGAACGGTGCTCATCAGGGCGTCCGTGGCGGGCCCTTGGATCAGGGCGATGCTGGCCGCCATCAGGGCCATGGTGGGTACGACCACGAACCAGTAGCTGCAATGGGCGTCGACACGCGTGACCACGAACATGCTCGCCGACAGGAACAGCAGTCCCGTCGAGACGACCGACCGGTATCCGAAACGTTTCGCCAATTGCGTGGCGAACGGGGCGACCGCCGCCATGACCACCGCGAAGGGCAGCGTCGCGACCGCCGTCTGCAATGCGGTGTATCCACGCAATGCCTGGAACCATTGGGTGGTGATGAAGATGAAGCCGAACAGGCAGAAGAACGCGACGCAGATCGCGCAGGTGCTGCTCGTGAACGTGGCCCTTCGGAACAGGCCGACATCGATGAGCGGGGCGTGCGTATGCCCCTCGACCGCCGCGAACACAGCAAGTATGATCAGGGCCGCGCAGATACCGCCTATGACCTGCCAGGAGAGCCAGCCGTAAGTCGGGCGTTCGATGATCGCCCACACCAGCAGGCCCACGCCGGCCACCGATAACACGGTGCCGGGGAAATCGAACCTCTCGGAACGGTACGCCCGTACCTCGGGCACCGCCACCGCGATGCAGGCCAGCGCCACCACGCCGATGACGGAGCACACCCAGAAAATGGAATTCCACGCATAGTGCTCCAGCAGGACGCCGCCGATGATCGGGCCCAGGGCGATGCCGACCCCTGATGTCGCCGCCCACAGGCCAACGGCCAGGCTACGGTACCTGGAGCCTTCGAAGATGACGATGATTGACGACAGCGTCGCCGGATAGATCAGCGCGGCGCAGACCCCCAACACCACGCGCAGCGTCACCAGCTGCCACAGGGCCCAAGAGAAGGCCGTGGCTGCGGAGACCACGGCGAATCCCGCCAATCCGACGAGCAGCATCCGTCTTCTTCCCCATCGGTCGCTGAGTTTGCCGGCGGGCAGGAGCAGCGCCGCAAAGGACAGCGTGTAGACGTCCACCACCCATTGCAGGTCCGTGGACGAGGCGTTCAACGCGTCGCTCATCGTGGGAATCGCGACGTTGACGATGGTGTTGTCCATCACGACCAGCAGCACCGCCAGACACAGGGCGGTGAGGGCCAGCCCCCTGTTCCCGGACCGTGCGTGTCTCCGGGCCGGCATGGGGGTGGGAATCAACGAACGTTCAGATTGCATATCAATGTTCTCCTACCGTGTAACAATGTTATCTATAAATGAAACAATACTCCTCTCCGTGGGGGGATCGCCACCATCCGTCAGCGAGGCATGGAAGCGCTCCGCGTGCGGACGGACCCACCGTCGGCGCCATGAACCATGCCGCCGCCCGTGGCGCGGGAACGGGAAGGCCATGCGGCGTCGCCCGGGGTCCGCAAACCCCATGGCATGTGTGTTTTGTCAAATTTTTGTGGGCCGTTTCGGCGTTTCTTTTAGTCCGTTTGAGCGGTTGTTTTTAGGCCGTTTCGGCTTTGGCCAGTCCTGTGGGTTGTCGGTTATTGCATGAGGGCGTGGGTCTTGCGCCAGGACTCGCCCTCGAATCTGATCATCCTGCCGTGGTGGACGGTGCGGTCGATGATCGCGGCGGCCATGTTGGGGTCGCCGAAGATCCTGCCCCATCCGGAGAACTCGATGTTGGTGGTGTAGATGATGCTCTGGGTCTCGTACGCGTTGGTGACGACCTGGAACAGGAGCCTGCTGCCTTCCTCGTCGATGGGCACGTAGCCGAGTTCGTCGATGATCAGGAGCGGGGTTCTGCCGATCATGGCGAGTTCCCGGTCGAGCCGATTGTCCGTTTGG
>BABC01000008.1_pt1 | contig 18294 bp, 11 predicted proteins | sample 270348 | NCBI WGS metagenome assembly BABC01 (sample SAMD00036532, study PRJNA27871) | human gut metagenome | isolation source: feces from healthy human sample In-B, Infant, Male
TTATGAAACTCATAAATCAGCCCCAGTGTCGCAACCCATAGCCCGCCGGCTATCAACGCAACTAATCCTCCCACGAATAATGTGCCCAGATTCGACATCATCGTGTTGATGCCACCCTGATGGAGTCCTTTTGGAAGATAGTTGATTCCGAACGACATGATTACGGCTAAGGGGACACCGACCGCAATCAACGTTATCCGATATTTCTTATTATTTTCAAGGAACGCCATCAGACCGGTGTACCCGACACTAATAACCAGCGCGATAATGCCGAGCGTGTTCAACGAAGAGAAGAACGGTTCCATTGTGACGGCCTTCCTGAGCTTTTCAAGGACGATACTTGTACTCCAGTATGCGACGATAATCCTCCAAAACGAAAACGGTGACATCTAGTTCGCATGCCATCTGGTAGATCTCGCCATCGTATTCACGTTCCGTACGCACATAATCGGCGGGGTTAATCAGGAACATTGCGGTTTCACGACGTACACGCCATTCCGCATGGGTTTTACCGTATTCGGCGTGGGAGTCGTCGGCGTGAAGCCAATGGAAGAGCTCGTGAACGAGGGAGCAGCGTTTCTGCACGTCGGTCATACGCTCGTCTAAGACGATGGTCTGCACCGCCTCACAGTAGATGCCCGAGGTCTTGTCATCCAAGGACGCTTCGATGACATGCACCTGCTGCCCGTCCACGGAGCCAAGCATCTGCTCATAGGTCATGTCACGAGACACTGGCATTTGGCGGTCGTAACTTGCGGCCGTCAACACGATTCCAAATCCTCCTATCGAATCGGTTCGAGAAGAGGATACTGTATCAAAACCGGTAAGAGCATTAAGCGCGGAGCTGACAGTCTTTACCACTAGCGGCCATCACCACCGTTCATCTCCTCACGCTTGTAGGGATCCTTGTGTGCTGCCAACGACATGTCGCCCCTGCGTAGCTTCTCCAGGACGATACGTTTACGGTCCTCATCGGTGAGTGGCTTCGACTTTGCCATATGCCGTCCTTGAGGAACGGTGTCTGAAACCGTGTCTTCGTAATCCGAGCTGGTGAGCGATGGCATGCCGTTTAATACCTGCACGACCTTGTCGCCGTCCATGATGGCAACGAACTGTCGGATGGTGACACTGTCGGGGTCGATTTGATCGGGGGATTCCCCTGTGATTTTTTGCGGGTCGGCAAGATCGACATATGAGGTCAGTTGCCCAAAAGTCATGTCCCATAGCTTGCACATAAGCTGCAGGTCTCCTATCCGCCATTCCTGCTCATCCTTGACGCGATCCCGTATATATCGTTCGCTGCGTCCGATTAGTTTCCCCAAGGCGCGATTGGATAGCTGGCGTATGCCCATCTGAGCCTTTACGCCGATGTTGATACGTCGGGCGAATTCACATACCTCAATCTTTGTGACCATATGTCAATTGTACAACGGTATGCGTTCAGAACTTCCTACTATTCGACACGCCAGCACGATTTGCGTGTTCCTCGTCGCATACGTTATAACAGTCAGTGCGACGAGGAACACGCATCATATGGAAAAGGAAAACGGAGAAAACGTGCCAAATGCAAGCGATAAAGCCTCAAAGACTGGACTCGTAATCCGCGACCGTATAAACGCAATAGCCGGGGTCAACAGGCACTCCAACTATAAGATCGCAGAAATCATCGGAAAGTCGGAACGGTATGTCCGAGATCGAAAAGACGGGAAAAGCGACTGGAAGCTCGGCGACATCGAGCTGTATGGCGAGGCCACCGGTTACACAATCAGCGAAATCACCGCGAAGGAATTCAACATCAAGCCGGCTGTAAACGAACGGTAACGTCAGAAGAAAAGAGAACCATGCGCATCAGGAGCATCAAGCCGGAGTTCTGGCGCAGTCGAGATATAGCAAAGCTCGATTGGGACACGAGACTGGTTTTCATCGGCCTATGGAGTTACGTGGACGATAACGGGGTAGGTAAGGACATCGACTACGACATCATCGGCGACCTGTTCGCGTCTGATCTCATAAAAGACCCTCGCGAGACTGTCGCGAGAGTGTCGCGAGCCCTCGCGAGTCTTTCTGAAGCTGGATTGATATATCGCTACGAGGTCGATAACACTCCTTATCTGGAGATTGCGACATGGTCAAGGCATCAGAGAATCGACAAACCAGGCAAGCCGAGGTATCCGTCTCACAAGATGTCAAACCCCAATGATTCCAACGGTTCCGACCTAGATTCGCGAGACTGTCGCGAGAGTGTCGCGAGACTCCCGCGAGATTTCCACGCCCGGAACAGGGGAACAGAGGAACAGAGGAACAGAGGAACAGAGGATATCTACTCCTCTCTATCCCCTCAAAATCCAGAATCGGTAAAAACGGAAAAATCGGCGGACAAGTCCGCCTCAGAGCTGGAAAAAGAGAACGATGTTTTCGATGCCGTGACCGTTGACAACGTGGTTGAGGATTCGACTCCGAATGAGGATAAGACTTCAACGGCTTCTTCGAAGAAAAGAAAAGTTCCGAAAAAAGAAAAGAAGCCCAGCCGCAGAACCGGCACCACATTGACACCGGATTGGAAGCCCTCGCCCGACATGCTCAGATGGGTGGCTCGCAATGGCATCAAGGTGATGCGCGAGACCGAACTGTTCGTCGCCTACTACACGCAGGAGCACCCCGACTACCGGTGCAGCGACTGGAACGTGACCTACAAGCGTTGGGTCGAGAAAGACATTCTCAGCATCCAGAACGGACGCGACCCCAACAACGTCGCGTTGAACCCGGAGAAGCTGCGCCCCGTCAGCAAGATGCAGGCGAACTACGAGGAGTACGAGCGGCGTATCAGGGAAGCGCACGCGCAGCGGCTCGAGCATGAAGCCAAGTACGGAAAACCAGAAATACCCTTGGAGGCTGAACTATGAGCAGAGACGAAGCACTGCTGGTGCTGACGCGCATCATGACGCACCACGGGTTCGCGCAGGTCAACGAGCTACAGGTCACGTGCTTCTGCGACGAGATCAAACCGTACGTGACGCTGCCCATGGCCATCGCCGCCGTCAACGAGTATTACGCGAACCCGCCGGAAAACGGACGGTGGATGATGGCCGGCGACGTGAACCGTATCGTCAGCCGACACCATCGTGCCGGACTGCCCACCGAAGCCGAAGTCACCAAACTGTTGGAAACAAACCGTATCGACGACCCGGACGCCGCATGGCAGTTCCGCCGGACCCTATTCAAGGCGTTGCGCAACGGACGCACCCCTCAACAGGCGATAGCCAAAGCGTTGGAATTGTCCGAGAAGCCCATGATCGCCGCACGCCCTCATACGGAAAACAAAGCCTTGCCGTCGAAACGGTCACCGCGACAACCTGATTCCGCCCGGCCGGCCTCATTGGCGGCAGCCGTTCATAGTCCCGAAGAGCTCTTCACCAACAACCGCAAATAGAAAAAACCGTTCCGCCATTGCGCGGAATCATGATTGGAGAAAAAATGGCCGATACCACCATTGAAAATCAGAACAGCATCCATACGGAACTGCTGGAGCCGCCGGCCGGCTTCGCATACGAGTCCATCGATGACAGCGAACTGGGGGAGGAGATTCCCCTGTCCGTGGCCGATGAGCCGTTGGATGAAACCCAGAAGCGTGACCTGCTGGGATTGGTTCACGACAACACCGTGAACAGTGCCGAACTGGCTCGCATCATTCTCGACTCAAAGTATTTCGCTGATCCGCAGGTCAATGAATTGGTTCGCAAGACATTCAAGGATCTGGAATGCGCCGCGGATCATGCTGTGGATGCGTTGAAGCTTCTCGGGTGGGACGCTGATGAGATTTTTTAGCCCGCAAACCCGGTATTTCAATGCCGGGTTAGGGCGTACCGAAGTTTACATATGGTAGTAAATATGCTACGATTATTCCTATGAGCGCAAGCGATGAACGGTTCACACATGGTAGGACTTCGGTATACAATCTGAACTACCACATCATCTGGTGCACGAAATACCGTCGCAAGGTGCTCAAGAACGGAATCGACTCGGATTTGAAGACGATTCTCAGGGAGATAGCCGACGAGCACGGCTACCGCATTCCCCACATGGAGGTCGGTTTGGACGATCACATCCACCTGTTCGTGTCAGCGCCACCGAAAATCAGCGTGAGTAGCATAGTCAAACAGTTGAAGGGCACATCCAGTCTCCGACTGTTCGCCATGCACCCCGAACTGAAAAGCCAATACTGGAAACGCAAGGGCGAACGGAGCCTATGGTCGCCCAGCTATTTCGCGGAAAGCATCGGCTCGGTCAACGAGCAGGCGGTGGCCAAATACATCGACGACCAACGAGCGAAGGAGCGTGAATCACAATGACCATGCGCAAGGTGGCGCAGCGCATACCGTTCACGCCGTCCAAGACTCAGGCCGCGTTGCTGGAACGGTGCTTTGGTGACAGGCGTTTCGCCTACAACCAGCAGGTCGAGGCGTTCAACACGTACGACAAGGAGATGAACCCGAAACCCGAGTATCCGAACGTGACCGGCATGAAGAACGCGAACGGATGGCTCAGGGACAGTCCGATCCCGTCGAACGCGTTGAGCAACGCCATCATGGACTTCCTCAAGGCACGGTCGGCGTACTTCCGCAAAGCCCAGTACGAGAAGCATCGTCCCCGTTTCGCATCAAGGAACGACAACATCCAATCGTTCCGCAATGCCATGCCGATACGCCGTATGGACGGTAACCGGTACCCGTTGTCCAAGAAGCTCGGCTCGGTGCGCATCCGCAAACGAGACTGGCCGCGCTATCCAATCAAGAACCTGTCCAGCTGGACGGTGAAACGTGAGAACCGGACGTACTATCTCGTGCTCCTGTTCAACGTGGACATCCAGCCGAAAACGCAGGCCAAGGGTAGTATCGGCATCGATTTGGGAGTCAAGGATTTCCTCACCCTATCCACCGGCGAGAAAATCAATTACCCCGACCGGCTGCGCCGACTGGAGGAGGACGTCAAACGGGAACAGCGCAAACTGTCCCGTCGAACGAAAGGGTCGAACAACTACCGCAGACAGAAGGCAATCGTAGCCAAGGCGTACGCCAAGCTCCGCCACTACCGCGATAACTTCCAGCACCAACTGTCCCACAGGCTGATAGAAGAGAACCAATTCATCGGCATGGAGACCCTGATGGTACGGAACATGACACGGAAGGCACAGAAGAGGTTGGACGCCGAAGGCAGACCCATGCGCAACGGCCAGTCACGCAAACGCGCGATGAACCGTTCCATACTCCGCGACGGGTGGAGCGGCCTCGTGGACAAGCTCTCCTACAAGACGGAATGGTATGGTCGCACCCTCGTCCAAGTGGACAGGTTCTACCCGAGTTCCAAACTCTGCCACGACTGCGGGCACAAGTACAAGGAACTGGTGTTGTCGGAACGCGAATGGACTTGCGAGAACTGCCACAGCAGACATGACAGGGACGTGAACGCCGCGTTGAACATTCGCGACGAGGCATTGCGGCTCAGCCGAGAAAAAGCATAACAAAAGAAGAGGAACCGGCCGACAACCGGGGATAGCCCGCTAAAAATGGGAAGCCTCTGGATTCAGACGTATCGCCTGAATCCAAGCAAGCCCAGTTCGCAGGAATCCCGTGGTTTCAACCACGGGAGTGTCAAGAAGCCGCTTGTCGAAACGAGCGGCTTCATCATTCAAAAAAATGTATTTTACGAAAAAACCGGCGTTAATTGCGAAATTACCGGCTACAGTGGGCTGTGTTTGAGAAAACCTCGAAAAGGAGAAAAACTCGATATGTCCACAAGCAAGCATGCCGGATTGCGCAAAGCCGGCACCGCCGCAACCGTAGCGGCGCTCACGTTCGGCATGGCAGGCGCCACCGCCATCACCGCATTGGCCGACGAGCCAACAGCCGGAGGAAGCACCGGCAGCGACAACCAGACCACACCGGACACGGGAATCGAATACACGGCGACGGTAGCCGGAGAGCAAGTCTCCTTCACAAAAGACGCTGACGGCAATTACTCCGCAAACGTGGACTCCATCGACCAGATGCCGGCCAGCAAGCTCGTCGTGCTCGACCAGGACGCCAAGCAGGTCGCCACCTTGAATCTGCAAAGGAACGACGCGCCGGACGACACGAGCGTGGTCGGCGTGGTGAAGAAATCCGGTTCCGCAACCTACACGGGCAGGGCCACGGCGGTATCACCGACATTCACCGTCAACATCGGCAAATACTCGCAGAAATTCGGACAATCAGTCCAATATGCCGGCAAGGACATCACCGAAGGTGAGCCCATCAATCTGGGAACCACCAAGCTGCCTGACGACAACAATCCGACCGACACCTTCAAATTCAACGACAAGGTTCTCGGCTTCAACTGGGGCGACCTCTCGACGGACACCAGCAATGGAACCTACACGCTGTACCGTCAGGGCACCTCACAGGACACCATCAATCTGACCAACGTCGGCGCAGGAATCGACAAGACGTGGGTTGTTCAGTTCACCAAGCGAGCGGTACGCTCCCACGGCTGGAACACCACGGTCGATGGGAAAGACTACACGTTCGCGCTTGACAATAAAGGCGTCGAACAAGTGACCCTCGACAAGGGCAGCTCCTACCCGCAGGACAAGATCACCGTCGACGGATCCAGCAAGTTCGACATGCCCGGCTCCATCACGGTCAGCAAGGCCGACCCCTCCTCCAAGCTCGGACAAGTGGACGTGGAAGGCAGCGTCACCTATGACAAGGCCGCCGACCCCAAGACGCCAACCCCGGCCTTCCATGCGGAGAGAACCTTCGCATACACTGGTGGCACGGCGCTGACCATCAAAGGCAGCAGCAGGAACCTGCTCAAGGGGACCAACGGGAAAACGTATTATACGAAAGTCTCGAACCTTAACCTCGGTCCGGACAACGAGCCCACGGACGATTCCAAGCAAATCGTTCTGACCGACGGAGAGAAGGATGTCGCCACTGCCGATATCAACTGGGCGAAAGACGAGAACGGCAAGCCCGATGTCACCGTCGAAGACAAGACCGTGGACGGGGCCACCAGCAAATTCGTACGTCGTGTCGGAACAGCCGACGGCACAGTGAAGGTCACCGACCCCGGTAGCGGCAAGACCATGGAAGTTCCCTTCCATATCATCGCCACCGCCGACAGAGCCCAGGATAAGAGCTTCACTGGTTTGACCGTCACCCGTACCGATGCCAAAGGCCAAACCACCGTCTATGACGGCACCAAGGATTTCGATCAGAAATTCAGTCCGGACGTGCATGAATACACGCTCATCCTTCCTGCCAGTGCGACCGGTGACAGCTACACGCTCGGACTCACCCGCGGCGTGGACTCCGAGGCCGGGACTCCGACCATCGCCCTAGGCGAGGGTGCATCCCGAGTGTTGAAAGTCACCGTCAACGGTGTCGAATACAAGGTGAACGTGAAATTCCAAACCTCCGATATCCAAGCGGATTCGCCGGCGAAACTGTCCGGAATCTACGTGAATCGCACAGGCGAGAACACGAAGGGCCAGCTCATTGACAACTGGAACCCGAACCGTCTCGACTATGTGCTCGCCTTGGGTGAGAAGGATCCCAGCCCATATGTCTTGCCTGAAGCGCCGGAAGGCGTGACAATCAAAGGCGGCAACGTTACACAGAACGCCCAATCCACGAAACAGGAATGGATCGTCACCGATACCGCTTCGGGCATGAGCCGCACATATTCGCTCACCGTCACACGTCCAGTCAAAACCGCAGTGACCGAGTTCAAACCGAACGATCCAGCGAAGCAGGATCCATCCGAGGATGTGAAGACTCCGCAGGACACGGATCTTACATCCCACGGATACGTCGGCAAGGACGGCAAGTATGTCAAGGCGGACAAGGACACTTATGAGATTCCGGAAGGCGGCGCATTCGCCTACGAGCCGAAGAACGGTCAATCCGCCACCGTCACCGTCTCTCACGAGGGCATGACCTATACGTACACGGTCAATGTGCTCGCCCAAGACGGCTACGCATTCGCCCAGCATACGTACAAGGTCACCTACATCACCCAACCCACCCATTTGGCGCAACTGACCGGCATCCTCGTTGACGGCACCTCCGTCAACGGTTTTGACCCAGCTAAACGTGAATATACGGCTGCAGTGAACGACCCGAACGAATGGATGATCAGCCCCCAGTACGACAAGACCACCGGCATGTCCGTCAGCACCGAGAAGAACGGGCCCGACGCGGTCATCACCGTAACCAGTGGAGACGGATTGGAGAAAGCCGTCTATAAGGTGCATGTCACCAAGAAGCTGCTCGGCGGCGACGGCAACAGCGCCATGGGCTTGGCTGAGACCGGTGTCGGAGCCAGTGTACTCTCCTGGATTGTCGGCATCCTCATCGTCCTCGGCGGTGCAATCGGAATCTTCGCCACCGTGCGTAAGCCAAAGTCCAGTGATGACGGCGAAAGCCCCGAGGATCCGACCGGCACTCAGCCGGACGAGGCATCGAAGTCCGAGTGACTTATGGGGCGATGAAAAGCTTCGCCCCCACTTTTTCAAGGCTTGGTGCTCCCGTGGGGAACTCTCCTGCAAAGCGTCTCTATCGCGGGAGCACCAAAAAAAACACAAAGGCTTTCGGATGTTCAGCGAATATCTGAAAGCCTTTTCTTATTTTCAATAATCACGGAAATAATTTCATAATTCACGGAACGTTATATGTAGAATAAAGCCGATAGCCGGAATTGGCATGGAATTCCAATCAGACAATTTCCCATACAAAAAAATCAATAGGAGACAAGGAAGAACAATGCGACGTAAGAATCTTGGAGTCACGGCATCGATTTGCGCGGCGGCCATGCTGCTCGCAGGATTGGCCGTAGCCCCCTCTGCTATGGCGGCGGGCGCGACCATCACCCTGAACGGGGCCGACGGCAATTCGCTGGCCGGCCACACGTTCAACGTGTACCAGATCGGCACGTACACCGACCAGATCCTGAACGGCACGCAGATCAGCAGCCTCGGCGTGCGCGGCACCGCGGCGTCGAACGCGTGGGCGGCCGACGCGATCGCGATCGCCAACGCGTACGATCCGAGTACGGGCGACGACATCGCCAAGGTGTACGGCTACGACGACGCGGGCAACATCGCCAACATCAAGATGGACTCCCAGACCAGGCAGCTGCGCAACATCAGCAAGGCCCTCGGCCAGTCCTCGAAGAAGCCGGCCGCCATCCAGGGCGGAGCGAACCTGACGACCACCCAGTCCACGCTGACCGTCAACGTGCCGGCGGAGGGCCTCTACTACATCACGGATTCGGCGGGCAACCCGATCATGGTCGGCACGAAGTCCGGCAACGCGAACATCATGAAGAACGACGCGAAGGATCCGCAGTGGCGGACGCTCGGCACCGCGGTCGTCAAGGCGAAGAGCGTGAGGGTCGACAAGAAGGTCCAGGTGCAGCGCAACGGCGCCACGGTAGGCAAGGACGGCACCGCCTCCGACCCGGTCGGCGTGACCGTCGGCGACACCGTCACCAACACGGTCGAGGTGACCGTGCCGAACAAGCAGGCCGCCTCCGCGGTCAAGTTCAAGCTCATCGACCAGCCGAAGGGCCAGACGTACGTGAAGGGCTCGCTGAGCGTCCGTTTGAAGAACGCGCCGCGGACCGACATCACGGCCGACGCGATCGTCTACGACGGGACCACGCAGAACAACGCGAAGAGCATCCCCGGCGACCCGGCTTTGAAGACCGCGGACAACAGGCCCGCCGACCCGGATCTCGCCATCCCCGCAGGCGGCTGGGGCATCGACGGCAGGAACCTTCTCGACAAATACTCCAACAGGACGATCGTCATCACCTACAAGATGACCGTCGACAAGGCGAGCATCACCGACCCGGCGAACAACACCGTCCACACGTACGGCACGTTCACCGACGGCGTCCGCTTCACGACCATCACCGACCAGGACAAGGTCGACATCAAGGCCTACGACTTCACCCTGCGGAAGGTGGACGCGGGCAACGTGAACACGCTGCTCGACGGCGCCCGGTTCCAGATCCAGCGCGACGGCAAGTGGATGAATCTCGACTGGAACACCGGCAAATGGTCGGATGCGGCCAACCAGGATTCCGCCAGCGTGTTCGTGACCGGCGACACGAACCATGACGGGACGGTCGACAACAGGGACGACGCGAGTCAGAGGGGCCTCATCCGGTTCAAGGGGCTCGGCTACGGCACGTACACGGTCACCGAGACCCGGGAGCCGGCCGGCTACGCCAGCTACGCGAAACCGACGTTCACCGTCACCATCGACGACGCGGGCACGAGCATCCAGTACAGGGGGACGGGCACCGTGCCGAACCTGACCAGCAGGCTGGACAACAACACGGTGCTGGTGAAGAACGTCGCGAACCTGACCCAACTGCCGCAGACGGGCGGCGTGCTCGCGTTCGCGTTCTGGCTGGCCTGCGCCATGCCCCTGTTCGCGATCGGCGGCACGATGGCCGTGCGCGGCGCGCGCAACCGCCGCGACGCGCTGATGCTCACGCATGACGGCGGCAATCCGGCCGTCTGACATCATGTCCCGGCCCTCCAGGCCGGGGTTCCGCCGATAGGGGGCGGGGTCGCGTTCCCTATCGGCCTCTCATCACCGAATGATTCTTTTTTATCCGGCCCGCCACGAGGGGTTCGCGCGGGTCTTGGCCCAACCGTCGGAAAACACCGCGAGGGTTGGAGGGAAGGAAAACCGATAATGCGCACATGGCTGAAACGGATGGTCGCCGGCATCGCGTCGGCGGGCATCCTGGCGGGCGGCGGGCTCCTGATGGCGGGCACCGCGAACGCGGACGAGATCCGCATGCCCGACATCGGCAAGACCATCACAAGCCTGACGGCATCGACCGCCACGACGTATCCAAGGGAGCTCGTCAACGGCGGATTCGACTACCTGCCCGCGGGCGGCTGGAACGCCATCAGCCCCAAGCTGAACACCTCAGGAGGCAGGTTCACAAGCGTCGACCCGGTCAACGGGCAGTACATCCGCAACGCGTATGTCACGGACGGGAACGCCGCATGGGTGAAATGGAACGGTTTCGACGCCTCCGAATTCGGGTGGATCTCCGACCAGAAAGGCGGGAAGCCCCAAGGCTTCGTCACCGACCATGCAAACAGCGTCGAATTGCAGCGGGACAACGGCACGGGCAATACGTATGCGGAGATCGTCGGCAGCGAAATCGGCAAAAGCATCTATCAGAAGATCGACACGCGGAACAGCACTGACGCCGTATACACGGTGCGTTTCGACCATGCGGCACTGAGTTCCGAGCATGCCGACGGGATGCAGGCGCTGGTCAACGGCAAGCCCGTGACCATGACCCGAATCGGCGGCAACAAGGCCGGGGACAAGACCGGTTGGACGGGCACGGACATCGTCACCCACGCGACCAACACGAATCATTACCGTCATGACGGTCAGTGGGCGACCTACGAGGGCAAGGTCACGATCCCGGCGAACACGCCTGTCAGCACGTTCACGTTCAAATCGCTGAATGAAGCGAAACCCGACATGGGCAACCTGATCGACAACCTGACGTTCAAGATCGCGTACAGGCTGAGCTACGACTCGAACGGCGGCACGAAGGCGAAGGCCAGCCAAATCAGTTCCAGGACCGAGGGCAAGGCGTCCGAGACCGACGGCAAGGTGAAGACGGTGGCGGACGACGCGACCGGCCGCGTCGTCCTCGAATGCAAGCGTTCCGGTGAAGGTGCCACCGGACCATACGCGGACAAATTCTGCTGGATTGACTGGTCGAACCTTCCATTGAACCGGACCGGAGAACCGATACCGGTACGCATCAACGTGCCCGGTGGACATATCGACGCGGACGCGACCGTCGCGCACACCGACAACGCGGCGTTGACCGCGAAGGACTTCACCGGCAACAAGTGGAGCCGGCTGATTCCTGCGTACAGGCTCACGGGTAACACCGCTCTCGCTTTCACCCACATTCAAGGCAATAGTGCGGATCCGTTGGCGTCTGTCATGTTTTCCAACATTACGCCCGTCGCCAATCAAACCGCCACGAGCGTGAACGTACTGAAGGATTTTCAGCTCGCTTTCGGTGATGCTGAGACGATGAGCGGCTACGTCGTCAACGACAAGAAGATCTACGAACAGACCGACATCGAATCCGACAAGACGTTGGATAAGCTCGGCATGATTGGTGACAACAATCCAAACCAATCGTATTCGGAAGCGAACACCGGCTATGGCACAACCCACGTGACATTGGCCGGAGGTCCCGCTGGCGCCCACGCACTTACTGAGGAGGCGGATTCGAAAGGCGCGGCCGTAATCGGCGCAACGCGGCCAACCCGGTTCAAGGTCTCCTTTAAACAGGTGAACCATCCTGCCGATGATTCGTGGAGCGCGATCGCGATCGGCGTGTACATGCCGTACCTGACCGCACATCCGCTGACTTACGACAAGAACGGGCAATCCGCGACCGGTTCCGTCCCGTCCAACGAAAACGCCGACGCCGTCAAGCAGGCCAAGTCGAAGACCAATGGCAGCGTGCGTCTCGCATCCGACGACAAGAACGGTCTGCCGGACCATCTGGTGAACGGCACGTTCGATTATCGCGGCAACGAGATCATCAACGAGAACCAGAGGGTCTACGGTGACACAACCTACCTCGCCATAATCAGCGCGAAGACCGGCATCATCGGCAACCCGCTGCACAGCAAGCTCGACAACTGGGATTCCGGCAAGTTCGGCTGGAGATCCAACGACGACACCGCCGGTGCCGACACCGTCGAGGTGCAGCGCCGCAACCACACCCCGTATCCGACCAACGCGGGCAACGTGTGGGGCGAGATCGCCGCAGCCAAGCGGGGCAAGTACATCTACCAGGACATCGCCACCACGCCCGGCGTCGTGTACAAGTGGAGCCTCAAGCACGCGTCCCGCAACGCGGGCCAGGACGACAGCATGCAGGTCATGATCGGCGAACCCGGCAAGACCGTCGCACAGCAGGCGACCCGCACCACATCCAACGGGTCGGACAAGACCGGCAGCGTAGGCACTACGATCACCACGCACGGCACCGCGCAGGACGGCAGATGGGAGACCTATACCGGCGACTACCTCGCCACCTCGACCACGACCCGCTTCACGTTCAGGAGCGTCAGGGACTCCAACGGTCAGGGCCTCGACTTCACCGCCGAAGGCAACTGCGTCGACGACCTAAGCTTCGACAAGGCGTACAAGCTCTCTTACGACAAGAATTCTTCGGACGCGACCGGCAGCGTGCCATCCAATCAATACGGCAAGGAGAACACCGTACAGCCCGCCAAGTCCAAGACCACGGGCAGTGTCGGACTCGCGGCTGACAAAACCGCTTCCGGCCTGACGGTGCATGATCTGAAGAAGAACGACAAGGGCAAGGTGCCCTCCAGTTCGAAGGCGGATTCCACGCAGCCGGCCGCGTTCAAGGCTCCGGACGCCAAGGCGGAGGCCATCGCCTCCAGGGCCGCGGGTGATGAGCTGGCCGTGAACGGCGGGTTCGACACCCCGAAGTGGAGCATCGCGAAGGAGGGGCAGGGCCTGCCCTGGATCCACGTGTACTCGGACAAGGGCGTGATCAGCTCCTACTACCAGTACGCGAACGGGCAGGAGGGCACCAAGATACCGGGCCTGACCACCTCCTCGTTCGTATGGCGGGACGTGGACAACTTCGGCGGACACCAGGCCATGGAACTGCACCGCGAGAAGGACGGGAACACGGCCGCCGACGTGCACGCGGGCCGTACGGTCGCCCAGACCGTCGCCACGACGCCGGGAGCCGCCTACACGTTCAGCATCCGCCACTCCGGCCGCAGCAAGGGCAACGCGGGCGGAGTGACATTGCTCACCGGCCCCGACAAGGATCATCTCACCCCGGTCAAACTGACCCGCACCACGGTCTCCAAGACCGGCCAGAAGTACGGGGACAAGACCGGCGACGTGGGCACCGTCGCCTACACGCACTCCGATTCCGCGGACGCCACGGAAGGCAACCACGACCCGTGGGACCATTCCGACGACTGGGAATCCTACGAGGGCACGGTCATCATCCCAGCCGGACAATCCCGCACGATGATCGCCTACAGGGGCGTCGCCAAGGACGGGAAACTGACGGCATCCGCCAATGACAGCATCATCGACGACCTGAGCTTCCGCCTCTCCTACAGGCTCTCCTATGATGCCAACGGCGGCAACAAGACGAACACCAGCAAGATCAGCGCATCCTCGAACGGCCGGGTACAGCCGGCCGCCTCCAGGGCGACCATCCCCTCCCATGATCTCGAGGACACGGACGTGCCCGCCAACTACCGCAACTTCACGTTCGACACCACCAGAACCAGACTGGCCGACGCCAGGTTCGACGCGAACTGGACGACCACACGGGACGACGCCGGCGGCAGCATCCACTGGCCGACCAGACTCGGCGCATCCGTCACCCTGCCGGACACCGGCACATGGACGGATCCGAACGGCACGGAACACCGGATCAGCGCGCGCATCGCGTTGAAACAGTGGAACGGCGGCAACATCGGCCAACTGAACAAGTTCGACGCGAACGGGAAGATCGTCGGAGACGGCCTGTTCTGGATCAACGTCGTCTACGACAACAAGCAGCCGCCAGCAAGCGTCCGCAAGACGCTGGGGAACATCGACACGTCGAAACGCGTCGGCTGCCAGTGGACCGTCAGCTTCACATACGCGGACGGCACGCCCGTGCCCTCCACGTTCAAAGGCGTCACCGGCTTCAACGACCTCGACGGCTTCGACGCGCAGCCCGACCTGAGATTCGAGGGCGTGCAGCTGCTCTCCGGGTTCGACGGCGCCTACAAGACCCGGGACGCGGAGCTCGCCCCCTACGGGACCAACGGGTACGCGGGCATCAAGCATGATGCGGGCGACGAGTCGAACCTGAACGGCGCACAGCAGGTCAGACACCGTCTGGCCGCCACATGGACCGGCCCCACGTTCACCTACTCGTACGATCTGCGGAACCCGGCGGGACGTGCGGACGGCGTGCGCATGACGTTCGGCATGCCCGTCACCCGCACCCAGATCCTCACCTACAAGGCGAACGGCGGAACCGGCCAAGTGCCCTCGCGCACCGAGACGGGCAGGACCGAAACCGCCGCATCCAAGACGAACGGCACGGTCAGGCTTGCGGCCGACAAGAGCGCCGAACCGGAATCCGGAACCATCGCGGACGACCGCAGGGTGCTGACCGACACGACCGCCAGACAGGATGACGGGACCAGCCAGCGGACGATCACCCGATCCGACGGTTCCGTGCGCGTGGAGACCATCGCCACGACGGGCGCCGTATCCGGCTGCCAGGTCTACTATCCGGCCGGCACCAGGATCACATTGGCGACCGCGAAGGCCGACTCCGACTGCTGGGATTCCAGCCAGATCGGCAAGACCGGCCGCACGTTCTACGGTTGGAGCGCGAACACGGACGCCAACGACAGGGACGTGCCCGTCGGCGACACCATGGACCGGAACACGCTGGACGCGAACGTCAGGACGGAGATCGTCATGCCCGCCAGGGCGAAGACCGTATACGCATTGTGGGCCATCAACCCCACCCTGTCGTACAACGTGAACACGCCCGCCGGATCCAACGCGCCCGTCACGCCCGCAAGCAGGACCGTGCCCTACAACACGGCCGCACCGGATACGAGCGGCTGGCAGACGGGCGACACGGGCAAGATTCCCGGCTACCGGTTCGACGGCTGGTACACGGCCCCGAACGGCGGAAACAAATACGATTTCAACACGCCGCTCACCAACAACGTGACCGTGTACGCGCACTGGGTCGGCAACGGGTACACAGTCAGATTCGCCGGCAACGGGGCGACCGGCGGCAGCACCCCGGATCAGGCGTTCCAATACAACATCGGCCAGAACCTGCGCCGGAACGGGTTCGTCCGCGACGGGTACACGTTCACCGGGTGGAAGCGCGCCGACAACCAGCAGGCGTACGGCGACGGCCAGTGGGTCACGAACCTGACCACGCAGCCGAACGGGATTGTCACCATGGTCGCCCAATGGTCGGCCAACGAGGCCCACATCCGCTACAATCCGAACCCGCCCGCGGGCAAGACCACGGGAGGCCAGGGCACCCCCAACTGGGATGGCCACACCGGAGACACGCCGACCATCGGCCAGAACGGCTGGACGATCGACGGGTACACGTTCGCCGGCTGGGCCACCAGCCCGGACGGGAGCGGCGCCAGGTACGCGCCGGGAGCCAGGTGGACGGCGAACGGCACGCTCACCCTGTACGCGCAGTGGACGCCCGGCCAGGCCAGCCTCACCTACGACGGCAACGGGGCGACCGGCGGCAAGACCGACCCGCAGAACGGGGTCACCGACCAGAAGGTCAACGTACGCCAGAACGGGTTCACGCGCGACGGGTACGTGTTCACCGGGTGGAACACGCAGCCGGACGGCAGGGGCCAGGCGTGGGCGCCGAATGCGGTCTGGACTTTGCACGGGACCGGCGTCCTGTACGCGCGATGGCGCGGCAACCAGCAGAGGCTGAACTACCACGGCAACGGCAACACCGGCGGCAACACGGAATCCCAGGACGGCAGGACGGGCGACGTGCTCGACACGCGCGCCAACGGTTTCACGCGCGACGGATACGAGTTCGTCGAATGGAACACCAGGGCCGACGGCACCGGCGACCACTACGGCAAGGGCAGCAACGGCGTCGCCAAATGGACCATGCTCCCCGCAGGCAACGACCTGTACGCGATCTGGCAGGCCAACCCCGCCAGCATCCAATACAGGGACGACTGGGGGGCCACCGGTTCGACGCCCGACACCACGGGCGTCACCGGCCAGGACGTGACCATCGCCCGAAACGGGTTCACCCGCCCCGGCTACACGTTCACCGGCTGGGCCAGGGACAGGCGCACCAACCCGAGCCTCCAGCCCGGAGGCCGGTACACGCTCACTCCCGGCACCACGACACTGTGGGCCCAATGGAAGGCCGACCCGGCGCACCTGATCTACAACGCGAACACCGGCTCCACCAGCCAGACCCGCAGGACGGACGGCGTGGTCGACCAGACGCTTACCGTCATCGCCAACCCGTTCACCCGCCCCGGCTACACGTTCACCGGCTGGAACACGCAGGCCGACGGCAGGGGCAGGGCGTACACGGCGGGCAACGGGTTCAGACTGGCCGCCGACCCGAAGAGCAACCCGGTCAACACGAGCGTCCTGTACGCGCAGTGGAGGATCAACCGGGTCACCCTGAAGTTCAATCCGAACGGCGGCACCGGCGGATACCCGGACCTCACCGTCGACGCGTTCACGACGGTCACCATCCCGGCCGACGCGAAGGAGCCCAAGGTGCAAAGGCCCGGCTTCCGGTTCACCGGCTGGGCCATGAAACCCACGCCCGGCAACGGTGACACGATCCTCAGCCCCGGCAAGGGCACGGTCAGCATGCCCGACCGGGGCAGCATCACCGTGTACGCGCAATGGGCGCCGGCCATGACCACGCTCCCGTTCACCGGCGGCCACGCCCAGGTGCCGACCATCGGCCTGTACGCGGGCCTCGCGTTCATGATCCTCGCCATGGGCGCGCTCATGCCCGTGATCCGGCTGCGCATGGCCGCGGCGCGCAGGGGACGCCACGCCGGCGGCACGGGCACGGCCGGAAGGCACGCCAGGTGAGCACGAGCATGGCCACGCCCGACGTGTGGACGGACATCGCGGACGCCGTCCGCGACCGGCGGGCCCGTGACAGGCGGGCCCGCCGGCTCCTCGGCCGCAGCCGCATATACGCGGCCATGGCCCTCGCCTGCCTGATCGTCGGCGGCATCCTCATCTGCATGCCCCGCATCCAGCAGCTGATCGGCGACCGGACCGTCGACCAACAGGCGCGCGGCGTCAGCCAATCCGCGGCCACGTTCCCCTCATCCAGCCGCCAGGACGCGATCCGCAGCGCCGTCGAATACAATGAGAGGCTCTACCGGAGCGGGCAGCCCCAAATCGGGGAGCCCGTGTTCGACGGCAAGACCAAAGGCGACTTCCAGGGCGACGACGAATACCGGCGCCAGCTGTCCGTCAACGGGTTGGACGCGATGGGCGAGCTCCTGATCCCGAAGCTCAGCGTCGACCTGCCCATCATGCATGGCGCCGGCCAGGACGTGCTCGAACACGCCGCCGGCCATCTCGCCGGCACCAGCCTGCCCGTCGGAGGCAGGACACGCGCGCCGTG
>BABC01000032.1_pt1 | contig 17185 bp, 9 predicted proteins | sample 270348 | NCBI WGS metagenome assembly BABC01 (sample SAMD00036532, study PRJNA27871) | human gut metagenome | isolation source: feces from healthy human sample In-B, Infant, Male
CGGAATGCACCCCATTATTCTATAGGCTTTATGTCGGGCAAACAGTAGAGAATGTGAATCATGCCAAAACGTATGTCGAATCACAGTGAACGGTCCGGCCCGTCCTTCTTGAGCGGGCTGAAGGATTCGATGAACGCGCTTGCCTCCGATCTGGGCTTATCCAAGCCTCGTCAGGCCAGCACCAACCCGTTTGGCGATGCGTTGAGCGAGGCCAGCGAGCGCAAGGGCGGCATCATCGATGAACTGACCAAGCATGCGGTGCCGCTGAGCCCGGTGGTCAAGAGGCGTTCGTTCCCCGCCTTGGAAAATGTTCCCGAGGGACTGGTGCTGGGATGGGCGCAACTGCCCTCCACGCGGGGGCGTGGATTCTCCTTGGGCATCTTCCCCGATCGGGATCACTTTGCGCAGGTGGCGTTTGCCGATACCCATGGTCGCGTGTTTGTGGGCGCCGATTTGGATATGGACATCCAGGATATGCAGCCGCGCTTCATGTTCGGCAAGGAAAAGGAAGTGACCCTGCCGAATGGCGAGCGGTTGGGCTTTGATGCGGGGCAGACTCGTCGCAATGTGCTGGGCCGGGCGATTCGCAGCAATGGCGAGGTGAAGGCCATCACCGGAGGCGTGATCGGACGTGACGACACCGGTCGTATGACGTGGCTCGCCTCGTGGCTTAAGGCCGGCAACCGGTACACCTTGGAGCAGATGCGCGCCAATCTGCCGGCTGATATGCGTCATGATCTGGAATACCGTGATGCCATGGCCATTGCGTTCTTCGCCGCCTACATGCTGCCGCAAATCAATGGGCTGTTGATAGGTTTTGGTTCCGGCAATATTTTCCGCCGTCTCAATCGCGAGGCTCCCATCGGTGCGATCAGGCGTTCGATTCGCGACACGATGGAGGCTCGTGCGCACGGCATGCGTGCCTCTGGCCTGGAGGATCATTTTGCGGATCTGATGCGCGAGGCCGGGGCTTTGGATAACACGCCGGGTTTGGAAGCCGTGCATGGCGCCGAGCCGCTGCATTTGTATACTTCGACGTACTCGAGCGGCTATTTCTTCACGTGGGATAAGTCGTTGGCCTTCAATCAGGCACTGAAATCCCTGAAAATCGAAGGCAATCTCAATCGCTTTGCCGCGGTGAGCGCCTGGCTGGAGCGCAATTCCTCGCGTGGGCTCAATCCCACGGAAGACACGGTGACCCGTGCCGAGGCCGCGCAGATCGATATGAAGCTCATCGAAAACCCCGCGATTATGGCGCTCGACCCGTATGACGGATCCGATGAACGCCGTGCGGTGCTGAGCCTGGTCAATGCGGCCGAGCACGCCGCAGACCGGATTCGTGAGGAGTTCCCCGACCCAAGGAATGCGGCGCCGAAAGCGGACGAATGGGTGTATCGACAGGCATTGTCGTCCCTGCTGCGCAGATTGCGTCTACCGTATCGGTTTGATGTCGAGTTTCGTTCCCGACTGGATTCGGGGGAAGTGGCCATCGGCTTCACCACGGCGGGCACGTCGATGATGCCGGATAGCAGATATGACACCGAACGGCGCACGTGGAGAACGCTGAGCAGCGTCGAGCGCGCATCGATGAGCGCCTCCTACAACTTGCGCGTCGGCCTGATGATGGCGGCGCTGAGCTTCGGCACCAGCCAAGCCGTGCATCAGGTGTCTCTGCACATCGATTCCATCGGTTTGGAAGAGGCGATTGCCGAGCAGGACTCGGCCATCGAAGAGATGATGAGCGAGGCGTTAAGCGCTTTCGAGCATTTGCGCAGCGGCGATTTGGGACGTGTCAGTTCCAAGGCTGATCCCAAGGATGGCGATTTCCATGGCGATCCGACCCGACCGATCACGCATGAGGAGGCCTTTGGGCAGCCGCCCACTGGCACCGGTGATGAGCAGTCTGCAACGGACGCGGAGACGGATGGGGCGGACCCGTCTCAGCAGAATGCCGAAGACAGCGACGACAGCGCATCCATCGACTCCCAGTTCGAAGACCTTATGCGGGGCGTAGATATTGACGAGATGGCTTTCGGCATGGCGTCGGATGACGGCAACGAAACCGAGAATGCGGGTGCGGGTGATGATCCGATGAGCGTGCTGCGCCGTAACCCCACCGTGCGCAACATGGTCACCGTCACATTCGCCAGGGACGCCTTCCTGCAACGTCTCGACACCGATGGTCTTGACCACCCTGAAGAAACCTACCGGATGTTTGGTGCGGTGATGGATGTCGACGGCGAGGGCGGACTCAAGCCCATCAACGCCGACTTCGACTTGGCCGATAGCCGGTTCTCGCCCGTCGGCTCCCAGGAGGAGCCGGAACTTGCCGACCGTCAGTTCAACGCGTCGACCGCGCGAGTACTGGGTGCGCAGAATAGCGCTGGTCTGGCGATTCAGCGTGTGGACCTGCTGCAGCATGGCGTCAATGCGTTCCACGACATCGCCCGTAATACGGAACTTGATTCCGTGGAGAAAGCGCAGCGGGCCATGCAGATCATCGAATCCATCAGCGATCCCGAACTGACGGGTCTGGCCTCGCAGGTCACCAGTGCGCTGATTGACGGCAACGATACGCCGGACTTTGCCTTCACTCTTGCCGACGAGCTGGATAAGGAACGTCTGCGCGCTCGCGATCTGCTGTTCTCCGGACAGGCCGATCAGGCCATTGAGATGGCCGAAGCGGCTGCGGCCCGTATGGACCAGACCTTTGCCATGGGCCCTGGGGTGCCGCGATACTTCAATTCCTATGCCGAACGAGTGGTGTACAACCGCCTGTTCGCCACATTGGATGAGCGCACGGTTCTGATTCCGGACAATCTGTTCTATGCACATATGGAACTAGCTGATGTGCTGGGCCAGCTCAAAGGCGCCAAAGCCGCGATTCCACACCTGAATCGTATGGTGGCCTACGCGCCCGCCTATCCGCTGTCGCACCTGAAATTGGCCATTCAGCTGGCCCGCAATGAGGATTGGGATTCGGCGCGCGCCGCCTGCCTGAATGCCTTGCGAGTGGCTCTGGATCGTGATGATGCGGCGTTCGCCTATTACCGTTTCGCCTATGCGGAGTGGATGCTGGACCGATTCGATACGGCTGCCGCAGCCTACATCATGAGCGACCATATTGCACCTGGAGCAATCGGATCGCTGGAGAGCGAGTTACAGGAGCTGGTCTCCCGAGCCGATTCGCAATGCATCCGTGTGCCGGAATCGGTGGAGAGCGCGGCGCAAGTGTTGTCTTCGCATGATCTGCCGGTCTGGCCGCACATTGAAGTGGCCGATATCGTGCGTGATGCCGCTCGTGTATGCGTCGATGAGGGCATGTTTGTGCCTGCCCGCACGCTTTCGGTGGCTGTTGCCCGTATGAATGATGGCGAAGGCGACAATATCGACGTTATCCAGGCCCAATTCCTTCGTTCCCTTTCTGCGTAGCCGTTTCAGGGGGAGTTCGCCCGCTAGGATAGACAATCATGAGCACGAACGAACAGTTGGCATGGGATTTCGACGATGGGGGTGCGGCCGAGGTCCGGCCCGACGAAGGCGTTACCCGCTTTGCCCCCGGTTCCGAGCAGTGGGTGGCCGCGCTTGACGCCACCGATGATGACGCGATGCGGCTCGATCGTCTTGACGTCAATACGCTCAATGCCGAGGTCGCGGCGCGTCTGTGGGCTCGTGTGGCCGCTTGGGTGGAGGCCGACCAGATCGCCTACTACATCGATGATGCACCCGTCAGCTCCGATGCCGCCTATGATGCGCGCCTGCGTTGCCTGCAAAAGCTTGAGGCGGCGTTCCCCTCGCTGGACAATCCACAGTCGCCCACCCATCGAGTTGGCGGCTCGTTCTCCAACGATTTCACTTCCGTGCGGCATCCAAGCCGCATGATGAGCCTTGATGATGTCTTTTCCATCGAGGAACTCAAGGACTGGTACGATTCGGTGATTCGCGATCTCGATTGGCCGGATGGCAAGCCGTTGCCAATGAGCTGCGAGGTCAAAATCGATGGTCTGGCATTGAATCTCATCTATCGAGGCGGCGTGCTGGAGCAGGGGCTGACTCGTGGCGATGGCGTCACCGGTGAAGACATCACATTGAACGTGCGCACTATCGGCTCCATCCCGGCGCAGCTTGGTGGGCCTAAAGAGGATATTCCGGACTTCGTTGAAATCCGCGGCGAAGTGTTCATGCGTTGGGATGATTTTCATACGCTCAATAGCGAGCAGGAGGATGCAGGCCGAGCGCCTTTCGCCAATCCGCGCAACGCCGCAGCCGGTTCGTTGAGGCAGAAGGATCCGCGCATCACCGCCACTCGCCGGCTGAGCTTCTATGCGCATGGTTTAGGGCAGCTCACTTGGGGACCTGATCATCCTCGTGGCACCCATGACGTGATAGCCGACCAATCGCAAGCCTATGATTTGTATGCCAAGTGGGGCGTGCCGGTCTCTCCTCACAATCGTTCGGTCACGTCCTTCCATGAGATTCTCGACATGATCGATTACTACGGCGAGCACCGCGGTGATATCGAACATGCGCTTGACGGCATCGTCGTCAAGGTCGATGACCTTGGCCTGCAACGCACCCTTGGCGCCACTTCGCGGGCGCCGCGTTGGGCCATCGCCTATAAGTACCCGCCGGAAGAGGTCAATACTGAGCTGCTCAACATCACCGTGCAGGTGGGGCGTACTGGTCGTGTGACGCCGGTTGCGGTGTTGAAACCGGTGTATGTGGCCGGTTCCACTGTGGCTCGCACCACGTTGCACAATGGTTTCGAAGTCAAGCGCAAGGGCATTCTCATTGGTGACACGGTCGTGGTGCGCAAGGCCGGTGATGTGATTCCCGAACTGGTCGGGCCGGTGCTGGAGCGTCGCAAGGGGCGTGAGAGCGAACTGAGAGAATTCGTCATGCCCGAGTTCTGCCCGTCATGCGGCGCGAAACTGGCTCCCGCCAAGGAGGGCGATAAAGATATTCGCTGCCCGAACGTGGAAAGCTGCCCGGCCCAGCTGACCGAGCGCGTGATCTCGCTGGGCTCGCGCAAGGCGTTCGACATCGAGCATCTGGGCGAGCAGTCGGCCATCGCGCTGACCAATCCTGAGGAGAACCGTCCCGATTCTGTGGCGACCTATGCGCCGAATATCGCGGAGATCCTGGTCGCTCCCGGCGAGGAGCCGGAACCTTACGAGCCTGCGGCTGGTCTGGAATTGCCTCCCAAGCAAACGCCTGTGCTGTCGAATGAATCAGGCTTGTTCGCTCTGACTGCCGCCGATCTGAAAGATGTGCAGGTATGGCGTGAGGCGTCGATCATCGAAGTGCATGAAGCGGTTGATGCCAACGGCAAGAAGAAGAAAGTGCGCAAGCGTGTAGGCGGTTCAGGCCTGTGGCATCAGGTGCCCGCCTTCTGGACGGCGCCTACGGCAGCCAGGAAACTTACCGCCAAGCAGTTGGCTGAGCGTGCGCAGGTGGCGACTGCTACGGCTGCTGCGGAGGGAATCGAACCGGCTGTAGTGCAGTCGGCACAGGGGAGTGCGTCAGGCATCAGGCCCGGCTCATCTGGCGAGGCCGCGGTTTTGCCTGATGCGAAGTCGGCCTTTGTCGCATCGCGCTACCCGGAATATGACGTGCCGGCTGATGCGGTCATCGTGCGCGTCAATCACAAGGCCACGCGCACGGGCATCACCGATGTGCCGGTGTACATCAGGCCCGGCGAGAATACGCGCAAGATGTTCGACGAGATGGACAAAGCCCGTCACGCGGACTTGTGGCGTGTGCTGGTGGCATTGTCCATTCGACGGCTCGGGCCTCCCACCGCGCGTCTGATTGCCTCCGCTATGGGTTCGTTGGACGCCATTGAAAACGCCACGGTCGAGGATTTGACCGCCATCGATGGCGTCGGTCCGGAAATCGCCGAATCGGTGGTGAACTGGTTCGCCGCGGCCCGTGAACCTGGAGACTGGCGTGGCGAGACGTTGCGTGCGTGGCAGGCCGCCGGCGTGGGCGTTGACGTAGCGGAGACCAGTACGCTGCCGCAAACCTTGGCAGGTAAAACCGTGGTGGTCACCGGTTCCTTGGAGGGCTATTCTCGCGACTCCGCCAAGGAGGCAATCATTGAGCGTGGCGGTAAGGCAGCCGGTTCGGTGAGCAAGAAGACGGATTACGTGGTGGTCGGCGAAAACGCCGGCTCCAAGGCCGCCAAGGCTGAGGAACTCGGCATCCCCATGCTCAATGAGGCTCAATTCGCCCAACTCCTCGAAAACGGTAGCATCTGATTTCTTGGCTCCCTTCTCTGAGGCTGGGCTGTTTGTAGATGAAGAGCGAACGACAGCGAGCCAGAGGATGCGAACGCAGTTTGTTCATAATCGCGGATGAGCTGTCGCATCAGACGACTGAGGAGAGTAACCATTGCGAGCCAAGGAGTGAATTCTCAACGCAGTCCTGCCCCAGTGTGACTTACTCCACTCTCTCTGGCATGCCGCCGCAACACACGCTAGGGTAGTACAGGTTCTTAAGGAGGATACGGATTTATGAGCGACGCACGTCAGATCGAAGCCGAGATCTATGAACGCCTGAGCAAGGTCATCGACCCTGAGCTTGGCCGTTCGGTCACCGACCTCGGCATGATTGCCGCCATCGAGGCCACGCCTGCTGATGCCAACGTTGACACTGATGCCTATGACGTCACCGTGCATGTCGAACTGACCGTTCCTGGCTGTCCGCTGAGCGAAACCATTACCAACCAGATCAACGGCGCAGTGAGCTCCTATCCTGGTGCACGCCTGCTGCCCCATATAGAGGTCGGTTCGATGAGCCGCGATAAGCTGGCTGACCTTGTTGCTGATCTCAAGGCCGAACGTAAACAGAACCCGTTCAGCAAGCCTGGCGTCAAAACCCGAATCTTCGCCATCACCTCCGGCAAAGGCGGGGTCGGCAAGTCCTCGGTCACGGCGAACCTCGCCGCCACTTTTGCGGCACTTGGCTATGACACGGCCGCCATTGACGCGGATATCTATGGATTCTCCCTGCCGCGTCTGTTCGGCGTGCACACCCAGCCCACCAACCTGAACGGCATGCTTATGCCGGTCACCGCATGGGGCGTAAAGCTGATTTCCATCGGCATGTTCGCCGGTGCCGATCGCGCGATTCTCTGGCGTGGTCCCCGTCTGCAGCGCTCCTTGGAACAGTTCCTGTCTGACGTATGGTGGGGCGAGCCGGACGTACTCTTGCTTGACTTGGCTCCCGGCACCGGCGACATGGCGATTTCCGTGGCCCAGGCACTGCCCAACGCCGAACTCGTGGTGGTCACCACCCCGCAGCCCTCCGCCTCCGACATCGCCGTGCGTTCCGGGTTGGTTGCGTTGCAGGTGCCCATGAAGGTGCGCGGTGTGGTGGAGAACATGAGCTACTACGAGCATAAAGGTGAGAAGTTGGAGATTTTCGGCGCAGGCGGCGGCCAGCGCGTGGCCGAGCAGCTGACTGAGGCCTTGGGCTATGACGTGCCGCTGATGGCCCAGCTCCCTCTGGAACCCGAGGTGCGCGAGACCGGTGAGGCCGGACGCCCGGCGGTCCTGACCTCCGAGGGCGCTCTGCGCACTGATGGCATCGGCCAGACCTTCCGGGGCCTTGCCGAGCACCTTATGGCGCTCTGAGTTGCACAGCGAATGATTCTCGATAAGAAAAGTGTGAGCCTCACATACTTGTAATCGCACATTGAGTTGTGCGAATCATCTATTGGTGGATTTCAGACATCGTCGATGTCAGGTGACATACATTCCGATGAATTCCCTGCGCAACAATTTCTCGAACAAAACCGCCATTTCGAGATTTTTTTTGCACTGACAGACGCTTAGCACAAGAAATTCTCGAGCAATGGGCTTTTTCGAGAAATTCTTGCGCTTATGTCCAATTACGTCAGAGGAATGCTTGTTATCCTCATGTGCGTTTGGGCGATAATGTGCATTTGGCTCACACTTTTCCCGCAGCGAACCATTTTGTGTGAGTGCATACGGGAAGACCCCCGACCGTAGAAGCGGTTGGGGGTCTTCTTGATGAGTAGTAGAACTCAGATGTGGAAGTAGAGCTCGTACTCGAGCGGGGTCGGAGCCAGGCGAGCCTGGTCGATCTCGTCGCGCTTGAGGCCAATCCAGGTCTCGATCAGGTCGTCGGTGAACACGTCGCCGGCGGTCAGGAAGTCGTGGTCCTCTTCCAGGGCGTCCATAGCCTCGGCCAGGGAGCTCGGCACCTGCTTGATGCCAGCGTGCTCTTCCGGCGGCAGCTCGTAGAGGTCCTTGTCGACCGGCTCTGGAGGCTCGATGTGGTTCAGGATGCCGTCCAGGCCAGCCATCAGCTGAGCGGAGAAGGCCAGGAACGGGTTGCAGGATGGGTCCGGAGCGCGGAACTCGATGCGCTTGGCAGCCGGGGAGGTACCAGCCAGCGGAATACGGATGGCGGCAGAACGGTTACGAGCGGAGTACACCAGGTTGACCGGAGCCTCGAAGCCCGGAACCAGACGGTGGTAGGAGTTCAGGGACGGGTTGGTGAAGGCCAGCACGGAGGAGGAGTGCTTGATCAGACCACCGATGTACCAGCGAGCCAGGTCGGACAGGCCAGCGTAGCCCTTCTCGTCGTAGAACAGCGGCTTGCCGTCCTTCCACAGGGACTGGTGGCAGTGCATACCAGTGCCGTTGTCGTCGGCGATCGGCTTCGGCATGAAGGTTGCAGCCTTGCCAGCCAGAGCAGCGGTCTCGTGGACAACGTACTTGTACTTCATCAGGTCGTCGCCTGCGTGCTGCAGGGTGTTGAAGCGATAGTTGATCTCCTGCTGACCAGCGGCGGCCACCTCGTGGTGGGAACGCTCGAGGATCAGACCGACCTTCTGCAGGTTGGCGACCATGTCGTCGCGCAGGTCCTGGGTGTGGTCGATCGGAGGAACCGGGAAGTAACCCTTCTTGACGCGGTTCTTGAAGGCGATGTTCGGGGTGCCGTCCTCTTCGGTGTCAACGCCGGAGTTCCACGGAGCCTCGATGGAGTCAACCTCGTAGAAGGAACGCTGCATGGAGTTCTCGAAGCGAACCTTGTCGAAGATGAAGAACTCGGCCTCAGGGGCGAAGGAAGCGGTGTCGGCGATGCCGGTGGACTTCAGGTAAGCCTCGGCCTTGCCGGCGACCTGACGAGGATCGCGGGAGTACGGCTCGTCGGTCAGCGGGTCGACGATGGAGAAGGCCACGTCGAGGGTCTTGTGCTTGCGGAACGGGTCAACGAAAGCGGTCTCAACATCCGGGACCAGCTTCATGTCGGATTCGTTGATGGCCTGGAAGCCCTGAACGGAGGAACCATCGAACGGCATGCCGTCGGTGAAGGCGTCCTTCAGGAATTCGCTAGCCGGCACAGTGAAGTGCTGCTGAACGCCGATAAGATCGGTGAAACGGACGGAGACATACTCGATGCCTTCCTTGTTGATAAGGGCCTCGGCGTCTTCCTTGGACTTGAGTTCGGTCACGGGACCGCTCCTTTCATGTGGAATATAACGGTATCCATCGTAAAATCGCGCGTTTCGCCGGCTCGAAACTTGGGTTACGAGAATGTTTCGTGACTATGGACAGCAGCCGGCAAAGCGCGGTATTCCAAGGAAACGTCGTTACGGAAAGGAAACGTGACCAATCGGGTGAATGAATACGGGCGTCCGCAACGTGGACAGTAGATATTGACAGATGGAGATGATGCTTATAGGGACGAATATAAGAGAATCCCCGCCAACCCAGGAAGGTCAGCGGGGATTCGTTACGGAATATGCGGCAGTCTATCAGCGGCCACGCATTGCGCGGCGGGAGATCTTCTGCGGGCGGTTCGGATCCATGCCCTTGGGGATGGAATAGCCCTTCTTGGACTGCAGCGTGTGCAGGCGCTCGTTCAGCGTCGTCGTCTCGGCCCTGGTCAGCAGGAAGCGGCGGCGCGGGTGAATCTTGGCTACCAGCGCGTTCTTGTGATTGGTGGGCTCGTAGCTCTTGGCTTTGGTCACCGTGCTGCGCAGCTTGTCCAGCGGAACCTGCTTGGGGCCGTGTCCCACGGCAATGCGGTACACGGGAATGGTGGAACCAGCGGTGACTCCCTTGATTTCATGCTCCTGGCGGTCCATGGCCTTCATCACGCGGCCGTACTCGCCTTCGCCGATAAGATAGATGCCATTCATCGAAGTGCCGCGCCAGATGGCGTCCTTGGTCTTCGGGTCGATCCACACCGGCTCCTGCGGGAAGTCGAAACCGGCCTTCTGCATGTTGCTCAGCACGCCGATTGCGGCGCCGGGCTTGCCGTCGATCTGCTTATAACCGACCTTGTCCGCACGGCGGGTGAGCAGCATCATGGCCAGCAGGATACCGAGCATCACGGCGGTGATCATGGTGAAAATCCAGGTCAGCCAGGTCCACTTGGCGATCAGGCCAATAATGACCATGACGACCACGGGCAGCAGGAAAGCGCCGGCCTCGAGCCACGGCAGGGCCTTGTCTTCCTTGGCCGTGTATTTGTAAATCTGGATGATCTGCTTGATTGTGCTCTGCTTCTTGGGCTTAGCGTCCTTTTCCGCCATCACTTCTTCCTTTTGCTGGGACGAAACACACTGGGCAATATCTTATCAGGTGCGCTGGTCTGGCTCAGCGCGTGTGCAGAGGCCGGTCGTCGGCCTTCAGCAACGCCTCGCCGAGCGTTTCGCTGAATGTGGGGTGAGGATGGATGAGCCGGGCCGCGTCAGCCAGCGGCAATCGGTTACCAACCAATTGCTCGGCTTCGGAGATGATGTCGGAGGCCACGGGAGAAACCATGTGCACGCCAAGTACCCGTGGAGTGTCAGGGTCGGCAGCATCGCAGCCGGAGACGATAGTCAGTGAACCGGCTGTGCCGCTCATCAACATGCGGGCATTCGCCAGCATTGGGTAGATAGTCTCCTTGACCTCGAGGAGATTCTCACGTGCCTGCGCCTGCTCGATCGTCAGCCCCACCGATGCCGCCTCGGGTGAGGAGAACACGATTTGCGGAACGGTGTTCTCGTCAACCGGCTTGGGATCGAGTCCGGCAATGGCCTCGGCGATGACGATGCCCTGTTCGAATGCGCGGTGAGCCAGTGCATGGCCCGGCGTCACATCTCCTACCGCCCATATGCCCGATTTGTTGGTGCGGCCAAACGCATCTGTGGCAACATGGCCGCTCTCCGTAAGTGCGACGCCCCATGATGGGTCAGCAACTGGTGTACGTCCAATGGCCGCCAGTGCAATCTCGCCCCATACGGATTGTTCGCCATCCTGCCCTTCACGTGTGTAATGCACGGTGGCACCCAGATTAGCGCCGGTATCCACATGGGTGACGATGGTATGAGTGATGACGTTCACGCCGCGACGCTTGAGCTCTCGGGTCAACGTTGTGCCGGCGCGACGATCCCACGCGGAGAGTACGCGATTCTTGCGAATCAACAACGTTACCTGTGAACCGGCCGCGTTCCACATCGAGGCAAATTCGAGAGCGATCGCTCCAGCGCCGATAATCACAGCGGATGAGGGGAACTCGTTGACTTCCAATGCCTGCGTGGAATCGATGAGCGCGCCGGCGAACGGATTGCCGGGCAGCGGACGAGGCTTGGCGCCGGTGGCTATGACAACGTTGTCGGCCGCCAGATCGAGACTAGCGCCGGTCGGTTCGGGGACGTCCGCCTTGTGATAAGTGAGAATCTCGGCTTGCCCAGGGGAAGGGACGAGATGAACAATATGCCGGGCGTTGTCTGCTGCATCGGTTTCTTCCGCATTGAAGGATGCGTCGGCGCGCAGCACAGTGATATTACGGTGCGCTAACAGCCCCGCCAAACCTTTGACCATGGTGTCCACCACGCGCAGCCGATAGTCGCGCAGAGTGCCGAAATCGATGCTATCCACTGATGCGTGGATGCCGAGTTCGGCTGCGCGATGCATGGTGTCGATGGTGTGCGTGGCGGTAATCAGTGCCTTGGAAGGAATGCAGCCGCGGTTCAGACAGGTGCCGCCCACGGTGGCGTCGCGCTCGATAAGGGCCACGTTCATGCCGAGTTCGGCTGCGCGCAATGCGGTGGAATAGCCGCCGGGGCCGGCGCCGATGATTGCCAAATCGAATTGTTCGCTCATATTGACCTCCTCGGCAGTATGTTTCGCAAACCAGTATGGCTCCCATCATAGGAAGCCATACTGGTTTGCGCTGTCAGCATTGCATAAAAAATGGCTTCCTCGCAAGGAAGCCAGAAGATGAGTATCAGTCCGCAGGCCAGTGACCGCGCTTCGGATAACGCGGCTTGGGGAGCCTCCAGCGGCGCATCTGAATGGCACGGCTCCACGCGTAGGAGAAGGAGCGAGATCCCTTCGACACAGACGACTCGCCATACTTGGCAATGAGCTTGGCCTTAAGCTTGCGCCACATCAGCCACACGTCGATGATTACGGCAATCAGGTAGCCATACATGCACAGCATCATGATGATGGATACCCACTGGTTCTGCACGAGAGACGTGACAAGCATGGACGCAATCAGGATCGCAAATGCCACGGGAATAAACCATTCGCCAAGGTTAAAACGGGCGTCCACGTAATCACGGATGTAAATGCGCCAAGGCAACCGTTCGGCCTTGGGCATGTGATTGATGTCGCCCTTCTGCATTGCCTCGTATTCGGCGTTTTCCTTCTCGCGTAGACGAGCCTTGGCGGCTTTTGCGCTGGCTTTGCGGTCCACCGGAACCAGCGGACGGATGCCGGCGGCCTGAGCCTGCTTCATCTTTGGAGTGGGACGGCCTTTCTTCTCGTTGGGTGCGGCCTTCTTCGTGGCTTCCTCAACGGGAACCTGAGCCTCTTCTTGTTTCTTGAACGGATTCCATGTCATGCTTTGAGGTTACGGTGACGTTCAGACACCCGACCATAGGCGTAGCCATTGCAATAACGCCGCTCACAACATATATAGAGGAGAACTACCATGGCCGCATTGACTGCCAACGAGATTCGTTCTCGTGTGGAATCCGACTGGAATCGCATCGTCAAGGTGCTGAGCGAGAAAGTGGCGCTGCAGTCGATTTCCGCCAACGGCATTACCGCCGAGCACATGAGGCGTTCCGCGCAATTCGTGGCCGATGAACTACGACTGGTCGGTGTGGATGCCAAGGTGGTGCAAGCCTCCAATGCGGACGGTACTCCAGGCGCATGGGAAGTCATCGGCTCACACATCGTGAACCCGGATGCGCCCACCGTGCTGCTGTACGCACACCATGACGTGCAGCCCGTGCCGGATCCGGCCGAATGGAACACCGACCCGTTCGTGGCCACTGAGATCGATGGCCGCCTCTATGGCCGTGGTTCCGCCGATGATGGCGGCGGCATTGCCATCCATTCCGGCGCGCTGAAGGCCCTCGGCGATGACCTCAAGGTCAATATCAAGGTGTTCATCGAAGGCGAAGAGGAGATGGGCTCGCCGAGCTTCATCCCGTTCATCGAAGCCCACAAGGACGAGTTTGCCGCCGACGTCATCATCGTGGCCGATTCCGGCAACTGGTCGGCCGATATTCCCTCCCTGACCACCTCTCTTCGCGGCAATACCTGCGTGGATGTGACCGTCAAGGGTCTTGAACACCCAGTGCACTCCGGCCAGTATGGTGGCCCGATCTTCGATTCCAATACGCTGGCCGCCCTGCTTATCGCTTCCATGTATGACGAGAACGGCGATCTGGCTGTGCCCGGCGTGGCTGCCGAAGAGCCGATCGGCGGTCTGCAGCGCGACCTCGACGAGACCACCGTGCGCGAGGATTCCGGTGTGGTTTCCGGCTACGAGTTCGCCGGCACCGGTTCCCTGGCTTCCCGCCTGTGGACCAAGCCGTCCGTGACCGTGATCGGCTTCGACGCGCACCCGGTCGAAGGCTCCTTCAATGTGATTTCCCCGGAGACTCGTTTCCGTCTGTCTCTGCGTACCGCGCCCACCCAGCGCCCTGAAGAAGCACAGGAAGCCTTGGCCGCGTTCCTTGAATCCCACGCGCCGTTCGGTGCCAAGGTCACTGTCGAGCGTGGCGAAAACGGCATGGGTTGGGCCATGGACCCGACCGCCATCGCCACCAAGGATGCTCTGGAAGCCATGACCGAGGCGTTCGGTGTGGAACCCATTAACAAGGGTGAGGGCGGCTCCATCCCGTTCATTCCCGAACTGCAGCGCATCTTCCCGTCTGCTCAGGTGTTGGTCACTGGCCCCGAAGACCCGAAGGCCAACGCACACAGCCCCAACGAGTCCATCTCCTTGCCGGGCTTGAAGAACAACGTGATTACCGAGGCCCTGCTGCTCGATAAGCTCGGTAAGTAGTTTTGTACTTTGAACCTTGGCTCATCACTCCACAGCGGCGCTGATTTGCCAAATACTGGCAAGTCGGCGCCGCTTGGCGTATCTCAGCGGTGCCGTCCTGCCATTGTTCGGCAGCTTGGCTCCACTGACAGGTCTTCTGTGGCGCCAACTTGCCAAATAGCGACATCATACCTTCACTGAGAGCCTCGCCACATTGCTTACCGAATCTATTGCCTTTGACGGTGGTTTGCTTTATAGTCAGGGAGTTGACACGGGAGCTGCCGACAGGCGGCTGAGAGGAGACGCATAGTCTCGACCGATGGAACGTGACCGGATAATGCTGGCGCACGGAATTGTCGCTCTTATTTACCCGTGCCTGAACCAATCGTGCAAGCTGCTGTGGTTTGCGTGAGAAGAGAAGAAAGGCACATCATGGCTGAAGCTGTGGCCAAGGCTAATTACAAGTGGCGCGTTGTCGATATCGTCGTCGCCGCTATTCTCGCCGTTGCATCCGGCGTCATCTTCTGGGGCTGGGACATCGTTTGCACCGCCCCGCTGACTTTGTTCGAAGGCGTGACCCCCGGTTTTGAAGGTCTGCTCAATGGATTCTGGCTGTTCGCCGGCCCGCTTGCCGCCATCATCGTGCGTAAGCCCGGCGCCGCCCTGTTCGCCGAAACTCTCGCCGCTTTCCTTGAGCTCACGCTGGGCAACCAGTGGGGCGTCGGCGGCTCGCTGATCGTCGGCATCATCCAGGGTCTGGGCGCCGAGATCGGCTTCGCCGTTTTCGCTTGGAAGAAGTGGAACCTCGGCACCACCATCCTTTCCGGTGCGCTTGCCGGCGTTGGCTGCTGGGCCTACTACTGGGCCACCAACCCGGGCTGGAACGCCATGCGTGTCACCTGGTACCTGGTGGGTTCCATCATCTCCGGCATCGTGATTGCCGGCGTGGTGGTCTGGTACCTGTCCCGTGCGCTCGCCGCCACTGGCGCGCTTGAGCGTTTTGAATCCGGACGTAGCAAGGCACGCGTCTGATGCAGGTCGATCCGGCTGCGGTAGAGGCTAGCGGCTGGGGCTGGCGGCACGCCACGCGCAAGGATTTCGCGTTGCGTGCCGTCGATTTCACCATCCGGCCAGGTGAACGTGTGCTCTTGCTCGGTGCTTCAGGCGCGGGCAAAAGCACAATGATGGCCGGTCTCGCGGGTGTGCTGGGCGGCGATGAGGAAGGCGAGCAGGAAGGCTCGCTCACCATCGACGGTGTTGACGCGCGCGAGGCGCGAGGCCGCGTGGGACTGGTGCTTCAGGACCCGGACTCGCAGATCATTCTTGAACGACTGGGCGATGACGCGGCGTTCGGCTGCGAAAACCTCAACGTGCCACGTGAGGAAATCTGGCAGCGTGTGCGCGAATCGCTGGATATGGTCGGTCTCGGAGGACTCGAACTGGGCCGCTCCACCCGTCATTTGTCCGGCGGACAACGGCAGCGGCTCGCTCTGGCCGGCGTACTGGCCATGAAGCCCGGCCTGTTGTTGCTGGACGAACCGACCGCCAACCTCGATCCCGAAGGCGTGGTCGAAGTGCATGATGCGGTCAAAAAGGTCATCGAGACCACCGGCCAGACCATGGTGGTGGTCGAACACCATATCGACGTATGGCTGGATTTGGTGGACCGCGTGATCGTGCTCGGTCGACCCGATGCCGATTCTCCGGCTGGAGCGGTTATCGCGGACGGCAAGCCCGATGAGGTATTTGCGCAGATGGGCGACGTTCTGGCCGCCGGCGGCGCGTGGGTGCCGGGACGTGCGATTCCCGATTGCCGTCCCGACGATGAAACCCGCGGAGAAACGGTGCTCAGTACCGAGAACCTCAGCTTTGGACGCGGCACGGCGCTGGGTACCGGCATCAATCTGGATTTCCACGCCGGCGAAGTCACGGCACTGATGGGGCCGAATGGTGCGGGCAAATCAACCATGGCACTGACCTTGGCGGGTCTGCTGAAGCCGATTGATGGCAAAGTGCTGATTGCGGACAGTCTGAAACCGCCGCACGCCGGTCAAGAACCCATCAACTGGAAAAGCAAGGAACTGCTGGGGCGTATCGGCATGGTGTTCCAGGAGCCCGAACATCAATTCGCGTCTAACTTCGTGCGCGACGAGGTGGCCATCGGACCCAAATCGATGGGACACGGCGAAGACGAGGCTTACCAGACCGCGAATCGTATGCTCGAGCAGATGAACCTCACCCGCTTCGCCAAAGCGAACCCCTACACCTTGTCCGGCGGAGAAAAGAGGCGTCTGTCTGTGGCATCCATGTTGGCCGCCGCTCCCAAGGTACTGGTGATGGATGAGCCGACATTCGGGCAGGACTTCAGCACCTGGACCGAAATGGTGAAGCTGATTGCCTCGATTCGCGATCAGGGATCATGCGTGATCATGGTGACGCACGATGAGGCGCTGGTTGACGCGCTGGGCGCGCGACGGGTGATGTTCGAGGAGACGCGGGCATGAGCGACGTGATTCGATTCGTTACTGATGATGCCGGTGCCGGAGCCTCTGGGGATACGATGTCCGGGAACGCCTCGGCAAAGCCGGCAAGTGCGGCGGTCACTGTCGCGGTAAGCGATGTGGTGACGGTCAGTGCGCAGGAGACGCGCGTGGAACCCGTCAGGGCGTCCTCACCCTCCTGGTTCGTGGCACGTATCAACGCGGTCAGTCGCATTATCGGCGCGTTGCTACTGTGCATTCCGATGTTTATCAGTCTGGACGTGGTATCCGCGTCGGTGGCGCTCGGCATCGAATTCGTGCTGCTGTGGATTGGCGGTGTGACACCTTGGACCGTGTGCCGCAAAACCTGGCCGGTATGGTTGCCGCAGCGG
>BABC01000012.1_pt1 | contig 17035 bp, 14 predicted proteins | sample 270348 | NCBI WGS metagenome assembly BABC01 (sample SAMD00036532, study PRJNA27871) | human gut metagenome | isolation source: feces from healthy human sample In-B, Infant, Male
TCCGCATACGGAACGTTTGTGTATATTGTCCGAATTTGTTTCAGAAAAAAAAATATCCCCTCATCAGTCAGTAGGCACGCCGAAGAGACGAGGCCTCCCTTAGGCTTCGCGCCGGCCGGCTAGGGCTCGGCCGAGGGTGATTTCGTCGGCGTATTCGAGGTCGGAGCCGACCGGCAGACCACTGGCAAGGCGCGTGATCAGTATTCTGCTGGCTGCCCGTAGTCGTCGTATTGTTCTTCCGTCTCGGCTTTGCGTCGGCCTTTTTCCTGTATTTCGCTGGTTTGGTCGGTGCCGCTGATTTCGGTGCGTCGGCCGATCCAGCCGATGATGGTGAATGTGATGCAGAAGATGACGAGCAGGATTCCGATAATGGCGATGATGCCGAGAATCCAACCGTAGCTGTGCGTCTGTCCGGTCAACCATTGGATGACGTTCGCCGCGGTCACGTCGTTCGCGTATTCGGGACTGTCGGATAGCGTTTCCAAACGCTGATTGTTCATGCCGAGAAAATAGGAGGCGTAGCCGACCAGGGGAGCGGCTATCGCGGTGACGGCTCCTGCAGCCCACATGAAGAACTGGTACCGGTTGTACCATTTGCTGATTTTCCAAAGGATGCCCATGATTTCTATTGAACCAGTCACAGACGGAAATAAATCCCTAAAATTCTAGGATATTCAGTTTTCCGCCTGAGCTTTAGCGATGTCCTTCTTCATTTGATGGTGGACTGCGTGCTCTTTTAGATAATCACGCAAATAGGGAATCTTGAAGTCAACATATCCGAAGCTGGTTTGTTCAATGACATCTTCTTTAATCAGCTGTGCCCTATACACGCCTGCATACTTGACATCACGGTGAATTCGTTCGGCTATAACGCGGGTATTCGACGGGCCGTCGTCTTGTGACATCGCAATCAGATAATCTCTTGCCATCGGGGAAAGGTTGTCGAATTCTGGACCATGAACCATGCTGCCCAAACTGATTCGAGCTTTCTCTATACCTTGTTGTGCATCTTGCATGTGTATGCGATCCAAGTGGCTATTCACATCTGAATAACGCCATGACCAGTATCCGACCAGCTGGATCATGAAAGGATAGCCATTTGTGGCTTCGGTCAATGAGTTCAGTACATCATAGTCTGCATCCTTCCCGTATTGTGAAGTGGTTTTTTCAAAAGCGGACCATATTTCCTTAAGGTCAACGCTCCCTAGATGATGACATTCAGCTCGTCTCAAAAAAGTAAGCACATCATCATTAATGACGGTATCCACCATTGAAGGAAGACCAGCGAACACAAATGCCACATTCCTTTTTTCTCGGATTAAATGTTGGATTCCAATGGCAAGGGAGCGGATTTCCGGCAAAGAGCTGGGTTGGACCTCATCCAACGTGATCAATACACCCTGTTCGGCTTCGTCCAACCGGTCTAAACGATCAACGATGGCGTGCCTTATATCCAGAACTTGATTATCTCTTTGAAGCTCAACCGAACCTAAATCTAATGACGCTTGAAATCCTACCCCCGGCACTGCAAACCCGCCTGAGGGTAGCTCATATTTGCGTATACGGGTTTCCGGCTTATCCAGTAGTTCTTGAATCAACCTGCTCAGAAAGCCCACTTCAGCAGTTTCGTCGATTACGTGCCATCCACGATTTCTGGCGATGTCTCCAAGAGCATTCAGCATGACGGTTTTCCCCACGCCTCGGGCACCGGTTACGTATAGGAGTCTTCCTGGAGCGCCCACTCCATCATCTAGCGCAATCTGAAAATCGTCCAGCTCGGATTGTCTGCCTACTAGCACAGGAGGCGTCATTCCTGCAGTCGGCTTAAATGGATTGGGCATAACCTTGACTTTCTGTTTGTGTTTCTTTCAACACCATAACACAAAATCTAAAAAATCTAAAAAATCTAAAATCGTCTAAAAAACAATTCGTAAAGTAGGGGAGTTTTTTGTCTGTGTGTTTTTTGTGTTTTGTGTGTTGCGAACAGCAGTATATGCTATACTGAATACGTCCACATGAAATTGAAAGAGGAAAAATCATGAGCCAAAAAGCATCCTTCCCACGTCAAAGAAAAACGTGGAAAGGATGCTGTAATACTTTGGCGGCAGAGGGTCTGAAAAAATCAGAAACCAACAGAACTGCAGGGAACCCAAGTTCCAGGCTTTCCACTCGTGTCTGTTACGGAACACATCTGCTCGTATTCATCTCCACTCGGAGTTGGAGCTGGTGCAGGGGCGGTGGTCCTCGGTGCCGGTGCCGCGTTCCCCCTTCCGGTACTGGTCCGCTGGTAGGAGCCACCGGATGAGGTGGAGCGGCGGTAGGTGGTGTTCGAATACGGATTCGACTGCGCCGCTGCCGCGGCTGCGGCCTCCTCGTCGGCCTTGGTCTTCGCTGCGATCGAATCGTTCACGCCCTTGATGGCCAACTCCAATGCCTTGCGGGCCTCGTCGAGCTTCGAAGGCTCCTTGCCGTCCTTGAGCTTGTTCCCGGAATCGATGGCCTTGGTCAGGGTCTCGCGGGTCGCGTTGTCCTGCACCTTGCCGTCGGAGTCCTTGAGGAGCTTGGACGCTTCATCGACCTTCTTGGCGAGCGCGTTCTTCGCGGTTTCCAGGGTCTTCGCGGCCTTGGATGCGGTCACGGCCTTCACGGCTTCCGACAGGCTCTTCTCGTGGGATTCGTACCATTTCGCTTGGGAATTCAGCTTCACGGTCGCCGCATCCAGGCCATCCTTGCCGTCGGTCACGCAACCCTCATACCCGGGCGCCGTTTCCTTCAACGCCTTGGCCAGGGCATCAACGGTCTTCGAATCCTTCACCTGATCCGCCTTGATGGCGGAAGCATCGGCAGCAGCCCCGTTGACCAATGAGTTGTATTCGTTGGCGGCGCCACGCAGCGTATCGCTTGCCTGGGCGCACGCTGACTTCGCCACGTTCAATTCATGAGTAGTGTATGCATGCCATCCACCCAGACCGGCTCCGATCAGCACGACGATGGCGCCTGCGGCGATGGCGGGAACCAGCCACTTGGGACGCCTGCGCATCGTAGACTCCGTGCTCTCGATACCGGTCTCCGTCGGGGGAGTGGTATCCTCGACGATATCGTTCTTCTTTTCCTCGTTCATTGCTGTTGTTCTCCTTGGTGGTTCTTCGCTGATTATCGTCCACCCTGTGGATGGGCAGGCGATTCGCGAACATGTTTTATTTTTTGTTCAGTTTCAGTCTTACCTGTCAATTGCGAAACGTAAAGCTGCGAGGCGGAGTGGCCGCAGCTTATATATAGGGGAGTTGTTGCCTTTTCCACAAAAACGTTTTTTTCATATTTTTTAGTGTTAATTGCGCAATCTACGGCTAGTCTTGTTTTGTTGTAGGCACCATGGGAAATTCCCCGTGCCGGTGAGATAGTCAAGATTAAGGAGACGATATGGGGAGGATCCTCAACAACGTCAACCATGGTCCGGGCTTGCTGAAACGTTTGGGACGGATCGTTGCGGCATCGGTCGCAGCCGTCGCTACGTTGGCGGGTGGCATGCTGGTTGCGGGCACCGCAAACGCTGCCACCGCGCATGGGCCGGGCTACTGGTTCAACCCGTTCAACAGCGGGCTCGTGTATGCGGGCCACCACGGGTTTGCACTCGGCGTGCAGGGCACGCGCAACGGGCGTCCCGCGTATTGCATCCAGATCGGCGTGGCCGGTATCGACACGAACGCGGGCACTTGGGCGGATGCGACCGACGCCACGTCGAAGGTCGCCGCGTACATGGTCGACAAGAACGCGGGCGACATGAGCGATTTGACCCAGGCGGCTGTCGCCTACGCGATCCACGAGCATCTGGACGAGCACCCCACCTGGTGGGCCTCCGTGAAGACGCACCAGACCGGTCTTGAGGGCGGGGACTGGAACACGGTCGCCACACGCGCCGCCCAGTTGTGGCAGGATGCGGCCGACAACATGCCCGCCAACATTAGGGCCTCCTACAAATACACGCAGGGCGAACGCAAAGGCACTTATGACCCAGGTATCAGAACCTCTACCGGAGCTTTCATAAGTGGGCTTGCATATACATTGAAAATCAACGGTCCGGCCGTGTTTGATGCGACCGGCACAAATACCTACACCGGTACGACCACTGGTGCAGCCGAGCATATTGCGTGGACGGCAACTGGCAACGGTTCTGTGAGTGTCACAGCATCTCATAAGATATCCAAGGCCATTAAGCAGAGCGCTCCCGGTCAGGATCTGTTCGCGCCCACCGATCCTGAGACCACTTCCGCGAACATCACGTTTAATGTGCGTCGTGATTTCCAGCCGACCGTCACCACGAAGGTGACGAAGAAGACGTTGAACGCGGGAGAGAAGCCCACCGATCAGGTGACCAGCGGCATCAAGCAGGGCGACGAATGGGCCGCCGGCGTCAACGTGACCGCCAAAGGCTACTACTACACGCTTGACGCCCGGCAGGCCAACGGCCTCGCGGTCCTCAAACAGGACAGGAACGAGAAGACCGCCGACTATTTGAACCGCGTCGCCAAGGCGTACGGCAACCCGGTCGCCACCGCGGACGCCACGTTCTCCGGACCCGGCCAGACGCAGGCCGTCACCGCGAAAAACGCGAACGGCACCGACTACGTCAACCCGCAAGACGGGCGCATCGGCACCTGGGTGTGGACGATCATGAAGAACGAGCAGACACAGCCCGACTACATCACCGCCGACTACACGGACCCGTTCGGACAGGCCACCGAATCCGACATCCACAAGACCGCCCCGAACCATGACTCCACCGTGCTCGAACAGTACACGGGCCTGAACAAGGACATCATGGACACAATCACGATCGGCGGCTTCCCCCAGGATTACGGCCAGTTCAACACGAACCAGGCCTACGGGTTCGACGGCGACGCGAAGGCCAAAATCCGCGTCTGGTGGGCGGGCTCCGGCACCGGCGACCGCACGCAGGACGAGAAGTTCAAGCCGAACACCCAGGCCGAGCCGGCCGCGGACGCCAACCACAGGCTGCTCGGCGAATGGGAGGTGCCCGCGGGCAACGGCACGTACAAGGTCGGCGGCGGCAGCATCACGTTCCGTCCCGCGAACGCCGGCAAGGCGCAGACCGTCGCCGAGGACGTGAACATCACCGCGACCGACGCGAGCCAGACCGGCTATTACGTGTTCGTCTACGACTTCCCCGGCTCCGACCGCGCCAGCGCGTTCAAGAGCGCGTACAACGACCCGTGGGAGCGCAGCTTCGTGGAACACAACCCGGCGACCGTTGACCTGACGTCCAACGTGAGCGCCAGCGAGGTCGGACAGGGCGAGGAGTTCCACGACGTCGCACACATCAACGGCAAGGTGTCGCGCGGCAGCTACGTGCTGTTCACCGCGTACGACGCGGTGCCCGGACGCCCGGACACCAGCGCCGCGAAACTGCTCGACGCCGTCCGCGTGAACATCACCGACGAGCAGGCCGATGCCAGCGACAAGAACGCGTTCGACGTGGTCAGCCCCGCCGTCAAGACGGACAAGACCGGCAACGTGTACTGGCAGGCGCAGCTGTACAACGCGGAAGGCGAACCGCTCGCCACGCACGAACTCGGCATCGAAAGCGAGACCACCATCGTGCGCGGCGTCAGCGTCACCACGAAGGTCAGCAGCGAGCAGGTGTACGTCAACCAGAAGTTCCATGACACCGCCATCATCGACGGCAAGGTGGAGCGCGGCAGCTACGTCGTCTTCGACGCGTACGGCCCGTGCGACGACGAGTATACGGACGGTGCGCCCAAGCTGCTCGACAGCGCCAAGGTCGCCATCCCCGACAATGTGGCCGACAAGAGCGCGTGGAACACGAGCTTTACGGTGGACAGCCCCGACATCGCGTCCAAGACGGCGGGCAACGTGTACTGGCAGGCCAAGGTGTACCGCAAGGACGGGCTGCTGCTCGCCCAGCACGACTTGGGCATCGCCGGTGAGACCGTGAAGGTCATGCAGCCGACCATCACCACGCAGGTCACCAAGACCACCGTCCATCCGGGCGAGGAGTTCGCCGACAAGGCCACCATCGAAGGCAAGGTCGAACGCGGCTCCTACGTGACCTTCGACGCCTACGAGCCGGTCAGCGGCGGCCCCGACACCAATGCGGGCAAGCTGCTCGACAGCGCGCGCGTGGACATCGCCGACGAGCAGGCCGACCGCTCCGACAAGGAGAAGATAACGGTCACCAGTCCGAAGACGAAGACCGACGATTCGGGCAGCGTCTACTGGAAGGCCACCCTGCACGCCAAGGACGGCACCGCCATCGCCACACACGATTTGGGACTGCCGTCCGAAACCGTGTACGTCGCGCCCGGCGGCTACCTGAGCAGCCAGGCGCAGGTCATGGGCGCCACCGGCGAACAGCTGTACGACCAGATCACCGTGTACAACGAGTCGGACGGCCATGAGGGCAACGGCAACAGCAACCCGAGCGGCATGATCGGCTCCATCCCGGCCGGCTCCCATGTGACCGTGGAAGCCTACCGTCAGGACGGCAACAACACGGCCTCCAAGAGCAACCTGATCGGCAAGAAGGACTACCCGATCGACATCAAGCAGATGCGGGACGGGAAGCTCACGTTCAAGGCGCAGGACAAGGCCTTCGTCATGGACAAGCCAGGCATGGTCTACTGGGTCGCGACCCTGAAGACCGCGAACGGTGCCGTCCTTGACAAGGCCACGTTCGGCGAATCCGGCGACCAGCACGGCACCGGCGTCGAATCGCAGGAACGCACCCCGGTGCAGCAGTACGACACCACCATTTCCAAGAAATGGTTCAGCGTCAACTCCGACGAATACGCGGAGAAGACCGTCAGCGTGTACGACGTGCTCAAGCAGATCGCATGGAAGCAGGCGGACGGCGACGTGGCGCCCCTGATCGGCCAGACCGCGCCGGGCACCCAATACCAGTTCGAGGTGTGGCAGCAGGGTACGGGCGACCAGACGACCGACACGATCAAGTGGACCGGCAAGCAGTGGAAAATGCCGCAATCCAAGCTCGCCCCGAACGATCCGAAGGCGGATTCCGTCTGGCAGAAGATGAAATCCGAGACGTTCACGATCGGCAAGGATTGGACGCCGGGCGCATACTACGTGCGCGTGCTCGTCACCAACCCGGACGTGGACAACACGGTCGAAGGCAAGGAGCACGTGGTCAAGTACACCAAGGCGCGCGACGAGGCCGAGACCTTCCGCGTGTTCAAGGTGACCTCCACTTCCGCGGAACCCCTGTGGCTCGATAACCAGAAGCACGTGCAGGACATCCTGCACGTCTCCGGCACCATGCCGAAGAGCTCCAGCTACCAGGTCGAAATCTGGACGACCGACGATCAGGGCAAGACCGTGAAGAAGGTCAGCGAAACCGCCAGGACCACGCTCGAAAAGGACGTGACCAACGCGGACATCAAGGCCCCAATCATGGACAACCCCGGCAAGGCCGGAAGCTACCAGTTCAGGTTCCGCATTTGGAGCCCCGACAACCTCGGCGGAGACCCGGACATCGACCCGGGCAACGTAATCCTCGACGACTCCTGGAAGCAGGGCGACGGCTACGCCAGCAAGAACCTCATCTACGAGGGCGATAACGTGCTATCCGAACATTTCGAGATCGTCAAGATCACGACCAAGGTCGCAGGCACCGCCAACATCCACACCTACAAGGGTGAGAACTACGTTGACGTGACCAACGGCACGCAGGTCGGAGACCATGCCGACATCCAAGGCAAGATGCTCGACGGATACCAGCTTGGCTTCGAACTCTACAGGCAGGATCCGGGCAAGGACTCCGGCAAGGACGTGCTCGCGGCCAGCATCCAGCCCACGGATCTGCACGCCGCGCAAACCGCATTGGATTCCGTGCTGACGGAACTCAAGACGCCCGGCGACTACTACTGGGTGTGGGTGTTCCAGAAGAAGTCCGGCAACGCATTCCAGCCGGACGGGGAAACCCAGGTCCGTTCCGCACGCCGCATCAAGGAGGAATCCTTCCATGCGGTGCGCATCACCACCACGACCGCCAAGTGGACGGCCAAGGGCGGTGAAACCCAGGATGTGGCTTTGATCGAAGGCTGCCTGCCGGATGACGCGATCGCCAATTTCGAACTCCACGAGTACGAGACCGGCGACAAGGTCGCGGAAACCGGCGACAAGACCCTCAAGGAACTCGGCTACAAGAAGTGCACGAACGGCAACAGCAAGCAGACCATCGAATCCGACAAGATCACCGTGCCGGACGCGAAGGACCACTACTTCGTCGAAAGCGTGCGCTTCCCCGGCGAGGACAAGGATCACGGATTCCACCGCGGCAACGACAAGGTTCCGTACGAGTCGACGCGCAGCATCGACGCGACCACGGAAACCTACGTCGAGCAGGCATTGGGCACCGCCGTATCCGACCGCACGGACCTGCTGAACATCAAGTACAGCAAGTCCGACGGCAAGGATATCCGTGATGATCTGACCGGCCCGTTGACCGCAAGCTGGGAGGTGTGGAAGCAGGATTCCGGCGACGACGAGTCGAAGGACGTGAAGCTCACCACACTCGCCGACAAGGATCAGGCCATCAGGCTCGCCGACGGGCAGACCCAGGTACAGAGCCCCGAATGGAAGCCGGAACAGGTAGGCATCTACTACTTCCGTGTGGTCATCAAGGATGAGAACGGCAACGTCATCAAGTACGGCGCCGCCCGCGAACCGTCCGAGACGATCCGCATCATTAAGGCCGTCTCCGCCACCAGCGAGGTAATCGAGGAAGGCAGGAAGCTCTACGACAAGGTCACCATCAGCGGCCCGGTCGTGGAGGGCACGATGATCGGCTGGGACATCTACAACACCGGCGACGGTGCGGCGGACAACGACAAGCTGGTCGAACAGTGGAACACGCCGAAGGATGGCGCCTACGTGATCACCGCCGAGGATGCCGCCAAGGCGGCCAAGGGCGGCAAGATCACCATCACCAGCCCGAAGGCGTACGAGAAGGGCAAGGCGGGAGACCGCCCGTACTTCGTGTTCAACCTGACCAGCCCCAGGCGCGGCAAGGACGGCCAGCCCGTCAAGCCCGCCAAAGACAAGGACGGCGTGTACACGATGGATCACCTGATGCTCAACGGCATCATGCCCATCGGCGACGAGTCCGTCAAGCCTAACGATACGGACCATCCGGTCGATGGCGATGACGCGGAACCGCAGTATGTTCCGGCCGCCTTCTACATCGATCCGGCCCGCATGCCGTCCGAGACGAGCAGCGTCATCAAGATCACGACCACGGCCAGCACGCATGATGCCACCGTGGGCGACAAGATCCATGACACCGCGCATATCACCGGATACGTGCCCGACGGCTACTGTGTCAAGTTCGAGTACTGGCAGCAGCATGACGGTGATGTGAGTAACGACAAGCTGCTCACCACCACCGATTGCGTGACCGTTCCGGCCGGAGCCACCAGCGTGGATTCGCCGGACATCACCGCCGACAAGAGCGGCACGTTCTACTTCCGCGAGCAGCTGGTGCCCACCAAGTCGGACAGCGACAAGCCGACCAAGCCGGAATCCCCGGTCACCTACGGCAAGCCGCGTGTGCCGGGCGAGACCGTCAAGGTCAAGCCTCTGGCCAAGACCGGCGTTGGTGTCGGCGGATTCGCCGGACTCGCCCTGCTTCTCGCAGGAGCTGGCACGGTGATGAGTCTGACCGGCGGCAAGCGTCGCCGCGCCTACGGGCGGCACATCGCCTGACAATAAGGCCGCAAGGTTCTGAATCGCCTTGCGGCCTGTCCCTGATCTTGCGGGGACGGTTCGCACTCCCCATCGGACCGTCCCCGCATTGTGAACGGGTCGTGTCCTTGTGGATGCGACCCGTTCTTTTTCCTTCATATTCCACGAAACATGCTATAGTGAATACGTCCACATAAACAAAGATCAAAAAAAGGAACATCATGGCCGGAGAACCACCAATCACACTCGTAGGCAACATCACCGCAGACCCCGAACAAAGGGGAGACGTAGCCAGCTTCACCATCGCCCACAACACACGTTTCCGCAACCGTGACGGACAGAACGTGGACGGCAAATCCATCTTCATGAGCTGCGCCGCATTCGGCGACCTCGCCCAGAATATCCTGCAAACCTGCCACAAAGGCACGCGCGTGGTAGCCACCGGCTACGTGAAAACCAACAGCTGGACGGATAAGAACACCGGCCAACAACGCAGCAACCTCGAAATGATAGTCACCGACCTAGGCCTGAGCCTCCGATTCGGCATCGCCCAATTCCAGAAGACCAGCGGCCAACAGTCCGGCAACAACAATTACCAGCAGAACAATTACGGCGGCGGATACCAGCAGTCGAACAACGGCTACCAGCAAAGCGGATACAACAACTACCAGCAGCAGGGTTACAGCCAACAGGCCCCCGCACAGCCGCCGGCACCGGCACAACCTGCAGCGCCCTCACAGCCCGCGATGGATTCGTGGGCTACGACCACGCCAGCCGGTACCGACCCGGAATTCTAAACGTTTCCGACATTGATCGAGCTGGAAGATCTGGGCGATAACCTCCGCCTATACAAGGGGGATTGTCGCCGACTCATCGCCTCCTTAACGGACAACAGCGTGGATGCGGTGGTCACGGACCCGCCGTACGAGATTAACTTCATGAACCGGGTTTTCGACCGGACTGGCATCGCGTTCAACGTCGCCCTGTGGGCCGATATCCTGCGCGTGTTGAAGCCTGGGGGGCATGTGGCGGCGTTCGCCGCGAGCCGCACCTATCATCGGCTGGCCTGCGCGATCGAGGATGCCGGGTTTGAGATTCGCGACCAGATTGACTGGGTGTACGCGTCCGGCATGCCGCACGGGTCGGATGCGAGCCTGCTCATGGACAGGGAATTGGGCACGAAAGGCCGAGGTGCCGGCACCGCGAACGGACAGGCGGAGCAATGGGCCGGCTGGTACAGCCAATTGAAGCCCGCGCACGAGCCGATCTGCCTCGCCAGGAAACCTTTGGACGGGAATCTCGCCCATAATCTGCTCGAACACGGGACCGGCGCACTGCACGTCGACTCATGCCGGGTCCCGTTCCGCAATGCGGCGGATGAGGCGGAGTCGAAGAACAAGAACCGGCACGCCGACTTCGGTTCCGGACCACGAGACAATCATGTATACGGAGCGGATAGTGCGAATCGCACCGACTATAAGGCGGATGCCAGGTTCGCGCCCAACATGCTGTTCGACCAGACCATGGCCGGAGAGCTTGACCGGCAGTCCGGGGTGACGGTCAGCCGGAAGGGCGAACCACGCGCGAGCGCGAGACCGGGCGCCGGCTGGGGCATGACCAGGACGGGCGCGGAATACGACGATATGGGCGGCGCGAGCCGCTTCTACCCGGTGTTCGAGTATTGTCCGAAAGCCCCGTCGGCGGAACGGCCGAAGGTGGACGGCATCCTGCATCCGACGGTCAAACCGGTCGCACTCATGCGATGGCTCGTCCGCCTCATCACCCCGACTGGCGGCTTGGTGCTGGAGCCGTTCGCCGGCAGCGGCACCACATTGGAAGCCTGTCTGCTCGAACACATGCAATGCACGGCAAGCGAACTCGACCCCGATTACATCAAGCTGATCCACGCACGACTCAGCAAACCAATACAAAACGAACTGTTCTAGAAAGAAGCAAATATATGGGCAAACGAGGACCAAAGCCAGAAAACCTCGTCGGACAACGATTCGGGAAACTTGTTGTTCTGGAAATGATTCCAGGCGATGAACTACCGTGACGGCTTCAGCCTCACGGTAGTTCATAAAAGATTCTATTTTAGCCGATAATGTATATTATGTCTGATAGGAATAATTCTCAATAAGATGGAGGGCGCAAAATGAACGCATATCAATGGGAACAATCCATCTTTAGTCACATTGATGCGCCGACACCAGCAGACAGCGGCTGGACGGATTCGGATGACCGGAAGAAACGGTACGGCATACAGAATCAGAACCGAAACCGGAACGAGAACAAGCAATACGGACAGGGTAACAACCGATTTTCCAGATATTAGTTAGCTTATCGGCCGAGAAAAAACGGTCGGCTTACAAAAAACAAATCCTCTACTTCATCGAGTGGATGCGGTTATCGTATACGACATTTTCGCAGGAGCGAATCGTGGCAAGTACCGCGCATTTCAGGCGTTCGCCGATGCTCAGCTTGCTGATCAGGGCGCGCATGGTGGCCACGTCATCGAGATGGTTCTGCCAGTCGCTGTCATGTAGTTCTTCGGAGCCGAGCGCCTTGAGGCCTTTGCCTTCATCGCGCACGCTGGCGGTCAGGCCGAAGTAGTTCCGGCACGGGGTGATGCCCTGTTCCAGAGTGAACTGGAAGTTCTCGGCTGCGGAAAGCACGTTGTCATGCCAGAATGCGGCGGTTCGCTTCGAGTGCGTCACCGAGTCGGGCTCCTGAAGCCAGTAATAGAGCACGCAATCGATGTCGGCCACTTTGCCCATGCGGGCGTACAGGGGGCCTGCCATGCGGATATCCTGCGCGTAATGGCCCTCGGGGAACCGCAGGCCGTCCCACAGCTCGCGCTTGTACAGGCGGCACCAGTTCGCCTCGTTGAAGTAGCGGGCCTCGGTGTTGCGGCCGAGCTTGCTGCCGAGCAGTCGCAGGCTTTTGCAGAACACGGTCTGGTAGGCGGCGAGCGGGTGCTCGAACACAGTGATTTTGCCGGGCGCCTGCGCGCCCGCCTCGGCCTCTTTGGACACCTCGCCCAGCTGGGAGACGCCGAACTGACGCCAGCGTGCCTTGCTCATATCCGCGCCGGTGTTTTGCAACGCGTGCAGTAGGTATTCAATATTGCAGCGGTCGAGGATGTCGTCGTTGTCGGAGAACGCGATGTACTCGCCATGCGCGGCATCGAGGCCGGTGTTCTGGGCCTTGGCGATGCCGCCGTTTTCCTGATGGATCACGGTGACGCGGCTGTCCTGCGCCGCATACTCATCGCAGATGTCCGGGCTGGAATCCTTGGCCCCATCGTCCACCAGAATCACCTCAAGGTTCGTATACGACTGCTGCAGAATGGAGTCCACGCAGTAGCGCAGGTAGTCTTCGGCGTTGTACACCGGCACGATCACGGAAACGAGTGGCTGCATGTGTATCAATGTCCCAGAACAAGGGGACAACCCCCGTATGACATGGTTGCGATCAAAGTCGAAAAAGCAAGGAAAAACACCGGCTTCCCGTCAGAGCATCGACCATAATTAAATGTGTCCACATAAGAATCGAAAAAAGGAAAACAGGGAAAATGCCCAGCCTCGTTTTTGCCTACATGCTAGGCGTGCTTCTGACGACGATCGGCTCCTACATCATCAGAGCCCAGCAGCCGCGCCCCCGGAATGGGAGGAACGCGTGACTGCAATCAAAATCTTCATCGACAACACGATCTATCCCGTAGAAATCCACAAGGGCCAGGAAGTAGCATTTGTTTTCCTGCCAGCCGGAAAACAAACCGCCCAAGGACGCGAACAACCGGTGTATCGGGCTACATTGGACAACGATACAGGCCGTGTCATCAACGTGACCTGGCAAGCCAAAGGCATGTTCAACCGTCTGGTCACACGGCATGCGCCGTTCCTACGCAGAATGTTCGGCCAAACGGACACCTACCGGTTCGACAACAACATCGACAGTCCGAAGTTCCTCAACAGCGAGGAGCGTCCATGAGTAGCGCCGCGCATAAGGCATCGAAGACCGTCACCCGTGCGTCGATTCGCAGAAAACGCGCCACGCAACGCAGAATCGCGGTCTGCCTGCTGGCGGCGATGATGGGCTCTGGTGCCGTCGCCTACTGTCTTCTCCCCCACGGCGAGACGGCATATGCAGGCGAACGTTTCGACACTTCGACGGCATTGACTTCAAGCCAGTTGACCTCCGGGTCGGCTTCGCGTGACAGTCAGCGTGATTCCTTGGATGGTTCGTCATGGGATAGCGGCGAGAACATCGATGCGGATAATCTGACCCTCCTTCACGCCGACAATCCGGTGGTGCGCGCCCTGATCAACGGACGCGACCTGAACGCCACGCCGGCCGGCTTCAATCCGGATCACGACAGCGGCGATGACGGCTCCGGCTACCCGTACGGGCAATGCACATGGTGGGCGTACAGGCGCCGCCACGAGCTCGGCCTGCCCGCCGGCAGCCGGATGGGCGACGCGAGAAACTGGGCGGACGCCGCTCGAAGGCTCGGATACTGGGTGGACTCCACGCCACGCCAGGGCGACATCGCCGTGTTCCGGCCTGATCAGAGGGGCGCCGACCCGACATACGGGCACGTCGCCATCGTCGAATCCGTCGGCGCGGACGGGTCGGTCGCGATCAGCGAAAGCAACGTGAGGGGGCTCGGCGTGGTCACCACCCGCACCATGGACGCGGACACCGCGCACGGCCTGCAATACATCCACTATTAGAAAGGACTTCCCCGATGGGAGACAGGAAACTTGAAACGGTCGCCAAAGAGGTGTTCCTGAGCATCCCGCCCGACGTCAGGACGGGCGTGTTCATCGACGTTTTCACGCCATGCGACTGGCATCACGCCGCCCGCTGCATGGTCGATTACGCGGGGATTCTAGACGACCCGCGCGAACCGTTCGCCCCCGCCTGCGACATGCCGGTCATCTGCACGACCACGGTCACGGAAAAGACCGTCGTCTCGGACGTGCGCCCGCTGGTCGGACTGCCGGACGACGCCTACGACGACATCGTGGCCGGCGAAATGGACTACGTTGGCGTGCGCAGCGCAACGGACGGACCCGTGTACGTCGAGGGAATCCGGCCAGACGACGTCGAACAGGCATACGACGAATACCTCGATATGATGACCGACATCATGTCCGGGTCGGGGAGGGCCGTGCTGCAGGACGCCCTGGAGGCCGCCCAGTGGCTGGCATACCGGCTTTCCGAACTGACCCAAAGGCATCTCGTCTTGAAAAGGAGCCGGACTTGGAAACTCGCGGAGTAAGAGTCAGGTTCTCCTCCCCCGCGCATGAGAACCGGTACTGGTGGACGATACACGAATGCGACGAACGGTACGTGGTGTGCGTACGCGAACGCCTCGCCTTGCCGGACGGCTTGCTCGCGTACACGGTGGCCGACCGGCGGAACGGAACACGCGGACACGTTAAGGACGAACGTTCAGGCGTCAAGGGCGCATGCCGTCCATCCGACGCGGCATGGCTGCTGGAACAGGCGAAAGCGCAGGGAATTACCGACACCGAGCCGCTGCGCGTAGCGGAATACAAGGAGAAGCATTGAACGGATTCGACCATACGGGCGTAACGCCCGCGAAACATCAGAACAACGCCGCGTCGGACATCCTGACCGGCTGGCACGAGGGGATGTGGGTTTGAGATTCACTGACGACGAGAACCGCATCCTCGAACTGCATGTGACCGGCTGGTGCGACGTGGACATCACCGAACGGGCGCTCGACGACATGGGTGAACCCGGCCTGTTCGGCAGACATGTGGCTGACGTGCGCGAAGTGCTGCGCAGGGCGTTGGACTTCGCGAAATACCCCAACCCGAGCCTAGGTTCGACGATAAGGACATCCTACCGGCTTACAGGCAAAGACCACACCAGTTCCGGCTGGTACCAAACCGGCGGCGACATGCTCATGAGCACACCCGAACTGGTCTTGGCTGTCAAGGATGGTGTCGGGTCGGTGAGCAAAGGACAAGGAAAAAACGAATGGAATATCTAGGAAAAACCGACTCACGCACAGGAAAACACAGACCCCCCCCCCGCATGTTCAGTAGGACAGGCGGGTTCTAGTGATCGTTGCAACACCTGACCTACCGCAAGGAGGATCAGGTGATGAAAAGCCATCATCATGACGGGGACCGCGACGCACGCCGTTGGGCGTTCAACGGCGTCGAATACCCGACGAGGAACGAGATGTGCGAGGCGAGACGCGCCGAGTACGTGCGCCTGCTGGATGAGGAGGGCATGAACTTCACCCAGGCCGCGCACGCGGTCGGCGTCTCGAAACGCGCCGGCAAGGCGTGGCGCAACGGCAGGACGCGCGCCACGGGAAGGAACGAGAAACCCCTGGTGGACTGGTATCGTTCCACCATGGACAAACCAAAGAAGATCCATGCGCGCTATCTGAGCCAGGACGAGAGGATCGCCATCGCGGACCGTCTGCGTCTGGGCGATTCGATCCGCGCCATCGCCCGGCTGCTGGGCCGCGACCCCGGCACGGTCAGCCGCGAGGTCGAGCGCAACAGGAATCCCGAGTCCGGCGGTTACGAGCCCTACCGCGCCCAGCAGAAGGCCGCGGACCGGCTCAAACGCCCTAAACCGCGCAAGGCGGCCGAGGGCACGCGACTGTGGGACGAGATCGCCGCCGGGTTGCGCAGGCATTGGAGCCCGGAGCAGATAGCCAACCGGCTGAGGCTGGACTTCCCGGATAATGGGGATATGCACGCGAGCGTCGAGACGATCTACCAGGCCATCTACCTGCAGGCCAGGGGCGAACTCAAACAGGAGCTGAAACGCGCCATGAGGCAAGGCCGGGCCAAGCGCAAGCCACAGGGCGACGGCGGGCGCAGACCCCGGTTCCGCGAGCCCATGGTCATGATCAGCGAACGGCCGGCCGAGATAGAGGACCGCGCCGTGCCCGGACACTGGGAGGGCGACCTGATCACCGGCGCCAAGAACCAAAGCGCCATCGGCACGCTCGTCGAGCGCACCACCAGGTTCACGATCCTGCTGCGCCTGCCCGACGGGCACGACGCCGAGCACGTCCAGCAGGCCATCATCGACAAGATGCAGCACCTGCCCAAACTCCTGCGCAACAGCCTGACCTGGGACCAGGGAAGCGAGCTCGCCCTGCACAAACGGATCACCACGGCACTGGACATGGCCGTCTACTTCTGCGACCCGCACTCCCCGTGGCAGCGCGGTACCAACGAGAACACCAACGGGCTCCTGCGCCAGTACTTCCCCAAAGGCACCGACCTATCCGTCT
>BABC01000020.1_pt1 | contig 16997 bp, 8 predicted proteins | sample 270348 | NCBI WGS metagenome assembly BABC01 (sample SAMD00036532, study PRJNA27871) | human gut metagenome | isolation source: feces from healthy human sample In-B, Infant, Male
CCCCGGGCAGGCCTAGCAATAGCGCATGTTGGATACGGTAACGTCACGACCAGCCAAGCACGTCGACCCGGTTCCCCGCCGACCACGGCCCGCGCCAGCCGGAAATCGACCTGCGCCTCGCCCGGATGCCACCCGAGCTCCAGATACCCGTCCGACGGGAGCCGATGCTCCTCGCGCCAACGCTTCACATACCGTTGCACCGACGAGTACGCGCCCCCGTAGCCCCTCTCCGAAACGAGCCGGTCGTACACGCGCTTGGCGGTGTGCCGCTGCTTGCGCGGCATGAACCGGTCCGCCTCCAACCACCCGTCGACCGTCGCCTTGAACGGGTCGAGCTTCGACGGCCTCGATGCGGAGTGCTCCGGCTTGGGAGAGCAATCCTCCCTCCCGGCGTATTTCGCGACCGTGTCGCGGGCCACGCCCACCTCTTTTGCGATGCTTCTCCATGACACGCCATGCGCGTCAAGCACCCTGATACGTTGTTGTACGGACACCGGTACCGTCATTCCTTTCCTTTCCCGAGAAACCGAATGGTTTGCTTCCGACTCGGGAAACTAGTACGGGCAGGACGGGCCGGTGTTCATTTCTCGCCACACGCTGAAATGGACTAAAACCTGCCGCTCATCTGGAGACTTTCCACACGCTCACACGGCCCACTTTCTATTGAACAGACACAGGGCTCGGCGGCGAGGGCTTCCTTGAAGAACACGTGCTTGTCGGCGGTGTGATTGGGCACGATGTCCACGATCACCTTGATGCCGGCCTCATGCGCGGCTTTGGCCATGGCGTCGAAGTCGTCCATGGTGCCCAGTCGCGGGTCGACGTTGCGGTAGTCGATCACGTCGTAGCCGCCGTCCGCCAGATCGGAGGGGTAGAACGGGGAGAGCCAGATGGCGTCCACGCCGAGGTTTTTCAGGTAGTCCATTTTCTCGGTAACGCCGGCGATGTCGCCGATGCCGTCGCCGTTAACGTCCTTGAAGCTGCGCGGGTAAATCTGGTAAACGACGGCCTGCTTCCACCAGTCGTCATTGAGGTTGTTGGCGGTCATGCCGATTCCTTTCTGTGCGTGCGTGATTGTGTGGCTCACGTGGTGTGTTGCGCCCGATTGCTGTGGGTTAGTGGTTATTGGGTTCAGCAGGACTCGAACTGCAACGGTGAACCCATGCTTGCCTATCACATTGATGACAACGGTATCATGCAAATGATTTATGCGAAAGTACAAGCATCGGCGTTTCTTGGTGGTAACGTGGTCACGCTCACCTTAGTCCACACAGAAAAGACATTGAGGGCAGAGGTGGGACGCGGTGCACCGTGCCCAATCACCCCTGCGCAGGCACGGGCGCGGCAGGAGGCGCAGTGGTCTCACGCAGCACGAGCGGCGCGTCGGGCTGAATGAACGCCGGTTCAATCGGCCCGCCCGCAATGGCCTCCAACGCCATGCGCCCAGCGTCGGCACCCATGGCAAACGGATCCTGATGCATGGTGGTTAGCCCCACGGCCTGAGACATTTCAACGTCGTCAAATCCCACAATCGAAATATCCTGCGGCACGCGTTTGCCGTACTGGCGCAGGCGATACAGCACCGGCAGCGCCAGCTCATCGTCCTCAAAACAGAATGCAGTGGTGCCGGCCGGGGCGGTCAGTACCGCGTTCAGAGCCGCGCTGGTCTCCGTTGCGCCGCGGGACACCTGAAGGTTGGTCACGGTGCGCTCCGGGTGCGCGGCCTGCGCGTCCAGCACGCCCTGCAGTCGCGATTCGGCGCTATAGCGCATATTGGTTTCGGCGGGAGTGCCGCCAACGAATGCGATGCCCCGATGCCCCAGCGCGATGAGGTGTTCGACGGCCGCGCGGGTGGCGGTACGATCATCAATGCTTACGCCGGAGTCGAACCCGTCCGTGGAGGGGATGTTAATGCCGATGATCGGCACATGCATATGCTTGAGGCGCTCCACCTCGGCCGGCTCGATGTTGAACGAGCTGACGATTACCGCATCTGCATTGCGGCGCACGGGCAGGTCCGCAAAGAAATCGTGACGCTCTTCGGCGTTGCGCATGGGGTAGGCCACGGTGTCATAGCCAGCAGGGCGCAGCACCGAGTCGAGCCCTGCAAAGATGTTCGCATTGAACCAGGTGGTGATGGTCTCGCTGGCCAGCAGCGCGATGCGGAACGACTGGCCGGACTTCAGCGCGGCCGCCGAGCGGGAAATGGAGTAGTCGAGCTTCTCGGCGGCGGCCATTACCTTGTCGCGGGTTTCGGGGAGCACCAGGTCCGGCTTGGCGAACGTGCGGGACACTGTGGATACGGAAACGCCGGCCTCCTTGGCCACCGCCTGAATGCTTGCTTTGGTCATATCGAATACCCCCGTTATTGTTGCGCCGTTGTGATGATGACGCGATGTTGCGGCATCGTGTTTGCGCCGTCGATGCACATGATTCATATCGTCATTGCTGTGACAACGGTATCATGCATTGATCTGTCGTTGAATAACGCCGGTGAAGATCCTCTCGTGATGAAGACGATTTACAGTGCGGTAAGAGTCTATAAGTGGAAACGTTTGCATATTGCTCCGGTCAAATGTGCCGCGATTGTCTGTCTGATGCGATTTAGCTCCGAAAAGTGATCTTTGACATTCACTATTGCATGGGTTTGCAATAATGAATACCTTCTTAGCAAAGAGTAAACGCTTCGACACTCCGTGCTGATTTGGCTTGATGCCAAGGGGCAATGCTGCAGTATTGTGCGAAAAAATGAGATATGGCCGGCGGGCTTTACTGATGTCGACTTGCAAGAATGACAACCTTTGCAGTATGATGGCGCCCAAATGAGAGAAGCGATGCGTGTCAGAATCAGTAAGTGGTTAGTGGCTATTTTTATCGATTCTGCGCAGGCCAAAAGCTAGCGTGTGCAAAGCTGATCCGCCAATGAAATAGGCATGCTCCGCCGAAGCTGCACGCCTATTCCACGACCTACAACTGCACAACAAATGAGTCGCGGCGATACGTCATACCGATGCACCCACCGACGGCTCTCCGGAGATGAGGAAAGCATGATGATAGCGAAAAGTATCGGGGGGGGGGGCAGCGAAATTCAAGGCTGCCGCCGCTGCCCTGCTTGCCGCTGCCGTGCTGGTGACGTCAACTGGCTCACTCGCATTTTCCAATAACAAACTTGCCTATGCCGCCGATCTGAGCGACGGCGCATTATGCACTCCGACCAGCCAGTCGATGGGCACTGAAGCAAATCCCGCAACTGAGAGGGATTCCGGCGTTGCCACTTGGGTTGGCGGCGATATGTATGTCGGTAAGAAGTCCGACAACCTGACCAATGCTGACGGTCCTGATGCTTCATATTCCGCAGAAGCCGAAGGCTTGACTGTGGTCAACGGCAAGCTCATGCTGCATCCTCAGAAGAATTCGTGGAACGGCCAGGGCTTTCGTTTCGGCGTTGCCGGCTTCGGTACGCAGTATCGTCCCGCCGAAGGCAGCACCGCATTGGTAGTTGGCGGCAATACCGTAACCGTAATGGATAGTGCCACTTCCACCGCTGCTGTGAAAGCGTGGAATAAGCCTGGTTTTATTGATGGACATTCGCACGTCGGCTCACTCTCCGGTAGCCAGTCGGATGTATGGGGCAAGGACGGCACGTCGTCGATTGGCAGCTATAACGGTGCTTCCGTCAACTGGCAGAAGGACAAGTCCGGGAACACTCAGAACCAAGACGCCGGCAATCTGACCAAAGTTTCAGTCAAGGCTACCGATGGCGGTGCCGCCACTGACAAAGATTTTTCGAAGGATACGTTCTATCAAGGGTATGTGGTCGACGATATCGTTAGCCCGCTGGCCAAGCAAAATAAAACCGGTACAGTGAGTTCAAGCATCTCCACGTTGTCTGAGCTTCCTCGCCATAAGTACAACTATTACAAGGAAGGCGCCAACGCCGCTAGCGGCATATCTTACACTTTCAAATACGACGACACCACCAAGTACGGTACCGGCCGCGGCATTGCTCCCACAACGCCGTACACCAATCGCGAAAAGCTCATCACGTTCACCGGCACGAACAATGCCAGCATGGAGGTATTCAATCTCGATGCCAGCATGCTCAGCGACACCGATGAGAAAGGCACCCTCTACCGTGGCGTAGGTTTCGCCTTTACGAACATCGCCGACACTGCATCTGTCGTAATCAATGTGACCGGCAACGCCAGTAATATCTCGTTCCACAACGGTTGGCAGTTCTGGTGGAACGGTGCGGAAATCTCCGATGGCTACTCCAACTACAACAACACCGACGAGTTGAAGAAGAAGTCGGCTGCATACGACAAAGCCTCCCAGAAGATTCTATGGAACTTCAGCAATACCGATAACCTCACCATCTACGGTGGCGTGGCCAATGAGGACGGTACGAACACCAATGACGATAAAATTACCCAGGATGATGCCGCCGCCGCGATGATGGGCAGCGTTATCGTCAGGGGCAACTTCGAATCGCATGTTTCCACCAACGGCCGTGTGTACACGGGTGGCGACTTCTCCATGTACAACCCGTACAAGGCATGGGCGTTCAATCAAGCCGGTGCGAACGATGGTGATTCCGCCTCTGTGCTCGACATGGATCAGGAGCGTCACAACTTCCCGTGGAACGGTTCGTACACCGAGTCCTGTTCCGCTATCGCGTGGCAGAAGGCCGATGAAAGCGGCACCCTGCTCGGTGGCACGACGTGGGCTGTGTACGGTAAGTACGATGATGCCGCAAGCGGAAAGAACGCACTGCTTACCGTGCAGGATAACGCGTTCTACGACAAGGACTCTGCCGATGGCCGGTTCACTGTGGAAGGTCTGAAGCCCAACGCAACCTACTACATCAAGGAAGTCTCCGCCGGCAACGATTACCAGCTGAATACGAACGTCTATTACGTAGCGACTGGGGACTCATCGGCAACGCCGGTCAATGTCACGCAATCGGTGACAAAGACGGACGGTGCTTATACGTACGGCAGCGCCGACATGACCGATGGCAAGATCGTCAACAAAAAGAACGGCCATGAGGTTTCTTGGTCGAAGGTCGATGCCGACACTAACAAGGAGCTTGCCGGCTCTCAGTGGCAGATTCAGCAGGTGAAAGATGGCGCGGCCGCTAAGAGCTGGAAGGTCACAGACAACACCAGCAAAGCAACCGGCGTAACGGTCAATCCGACCTCAGCCACGTTGGATTCTACCAATGGGTGGAAGACCGATTTGACCGCAACCGTCGATCCGAAGGATGCCTTGCAAGAGGTTGCATGGACGTTCACCGATAAAGATGGCAATGCTGTCGATTCGTCCACTGTTGCGGTATTGACCCGTACGGGTAATCTGAAAACCACCGTCACCGGTATCAGCAGCATTGATACCACTGTGTATGTGAAGGCATGCTCGGTCTCCAATCCTGAGGTGTGCAGCGCCCTGGTCACCATCAAGGTGAAAGCTATGAGCGTCAAGGATTTCACCGTCAAGGATTCCTCGAACCGGACTGTTGAGAACAATTCCACCATCACCGCCGCTGCAGTGGATAGCACGCTGACGTTCGCCGCTTCCTCCACTCCGGCTGTCCCGATTACTTGGGAGTCGAGCAACAAGAGCGTGGCAACGGTTACTTCCAGCGGCGAGAACGGTCAGAAAGCAACCGTGACGATGACGGGATTCGGCTCTGCGGTCATCACCGCGAAGGCCGGCGACAAGAAGGTTTCGTTCACGGTCAAGGTGCCGTCTACCACGGTGTACTTCAAGAAGTCGTTGATGAATTGGTCGAAGTACTACGTGTACTACAACGCTGGCAACAATAACTGGAAGTTCGTGGAGATGAGCCAGAGCTGCGGTGATTATGTGTATGCCATATTACCGAAGCAGTCGCCTGGTACGAAATTTTTGTTCCACGGTGACGATGAAAACACGAGCACCAACAAGTGGTACCAGGGGTCGAATAAGAGCGATTTCAAGTTCACGGGCAACGAAGTGCAAGTCGTGAACCAGCATAACGATTCACAGGTCTCCACCGCTCCGGCCGGCTGCCCTGCATCCGCCGCAGCTGCTGCCCAGTCGAATGATGCGGCGGTGCTCAACGAGAACGCCGTGGTGACGCCCGCCGATGACCCGCAGCCCAGTGATGCTGACGGTGTTGCCGAAAACGCTATTGACGATGGTGCAAAGGCCATTTCCTGCACGGCAGCCGACGGCGAGAACGGTCAGCCCGGCGTGAAGTGCGATATGGACACCGCGGCTGGCAAATTCAAGGTCGGTGGTCTGGATGCCGGCACGTACCGGCTCCATGAGACCACGGCTCCGTACGGATACACGATCAATAAGACCCTGTACCAATTCACGATTGATGCCAATGGCAACGTCACGTGGAACGGCGGTTGGGCCAGCGGCAAGGCGACTGGCGCCATCGATGAAAAGCTGAAGCCCGGTGACAACAACGCAATCTCGGACACCCCTACCGAAGTGACCTGGAACAAGGTCGACACCAAGGGCGGCAAACTTGCCGGTTCCCAGTGGAAGATCGTTGGTCCAAGCCCTGCGACGGACGTGTACTGCGTGGCCGACAACGTGACGGTTGATGCCAATGGCGCCACCACGCCGGCAGGCATCGAGTTCACAGGCTGCACTGGCGAAAAGCTGTCCGATGCCGCGAACACCGCAGACGAGGCCGGCGTCATCACGGTCAGGGGCCTGCCGGTCGGCACGTACACGCTAACCGAGACTAAGGCTCCAGACGGCTACGTGGCAACAACCACGGTCTACACGCTTACCATCTCTGACACCAAAGCTTCCACCGTTGTGGCTCAGACCGCGACCGATAGGCCCACGACCCGTTCTGGCGGCAATCGCGAAGCTGCGGCCAATGTCCCCAACGCTTCGGCTCCGGTGAACATCCAAATCCCGGTAAAGAAGAGCGTGAAATACACGTCGTGGCCAAAGGACAGCAACGGCAACTACGTCAACTTCAACTTCAAGATTGAAGCGACCAAGTCGACTGTGGACGCGAACCCCGCCGCGCCGATGCCTGCCGAATGCAGTAGCAGCGACGCGACCAAGAATGACTGCACCATCTCCTTGGCTCCGAAGTCTGACGCTGATGATCTGTCCAACGTCATAGCCAAGTTCGGCAAGATGACGTTCACCGACGCGAACCTCGCGGCGGCAGCTGGCGACGCCAGCGACTACGCCAAGACCTACACCTACAAGATCACCGAGATTGTGCCAGATTCCGCCGACGCGGTGGAAAACCTGCGCTACTCGAAGGCGGAGTACCAAGTCGTAGTCACGGTCAAGCAAGCCAAGGATTCCAGCGGAAAGCTGTCCGGCTTGTCCGTCTCCGCCACGATGACACGCATCAAGGATGACTCCGGCAATGCCGAAGCTGGCGGCGGAAAGGTGATCGGCACATGGTCATCAACGTCCACCGGCAGCAGCGCCGGAACCGCCGTCGAAGCAACCTTCGTGAACACCAAGGTGCTCACCGGCCTGCCCACCACGGGCGCCGACTGGACCGGACGCCTAGTGCTTCTGGTCGGCGACGGATTCATACTTGCTGGCGTTCTCATCGCCGGCGGATATCAACTGGCCAAACGTCGACGGGAGGAGGACTCCGACTGACTTTTCTTCCTAGGCCACTCGATTGGCCACCTACCAACACTCATAACTGAATAACCAATATTCAACACAATCTTCTTCTTCATTTCAGAGAAAGGAAAAGAGAAATGAACACCATATTCAAGAGGGTGATCTCCGGAGCCGCCGCTCTGGGCATCGCCGTCAGCGGTCTAGCCATAGGCGCCTCCACCGCGTATGCCGCGGATCCGATCACCGGCAGCATCACCATCAACAAGTCAGACACTGGTCAGGTGGATCACAGCTTCGATGGCTGGCACCTGGCATCGTTGACCAACGTCACCAAGGATAGTGCTGGCAACATCAACGGCTTCCTCATCGATACCGATGACCATATGGCCAGAACCATTGTTGCCGCGATGACTAGCAGTCAAAGGGATGCATACGAGAAAGACGCCAACTACTACAGCACCGACGACGCCGTCGCCAACCCGATGGGGTACTTGGTCGAGAAGGTATTTAAGGATAAATCTGGCAAGGCGCTGAGCGAGCTGACCAGCCCGTGGGGCGGCGATAGCTCCGCGCTGCGTGCGTTCGCCAAGTCGCTGTCCAAGGAACTTGCCAAGGCCGGTGCTCCCGCTGCCGATAAGACCGGTGACAGCGCACTGAAGACCGGTGAGAACAAGGAACTCAAACAGGGCCTGTGGTTCCTCAAGGATGTCACGACCACGGATGACACCAAGGGTACCAACTCCATCCCGATCATCACGCCGACCACCTTCGATGGCGCCGGCAGCTGGGGCACGGTGACGCTGAAGAACACCACCCCGACCATCGACAAGAAGCTGGTTGATTCCAAGGGCAACGGCACCTACACGCCGAACACTCAGCCGGATTACGCAGTTGGCGATGATGTCTACTATGAGCTGACCTCCACCGTGCCGGTCTACACCGGCTACGACATCGATCCGACGATGAAGGACGAAACCAAGACCCGTATCTTCAAGATCAATGACACCGCCAGCAAGGCGCTGACCGTGTCCGCCGACACCGTCATCGAATCTGTCAAGCTGACTCCTGCTCAGGGTACGGCCGTCACTCTGGTCAAGGACAATGACTACACCGTTACCGTCGCTGACTATGGCGATGTGAACACTCCTGACACCGATGCCTACAAGGGCGGACACGTGACCACTATCGACCTTGGTAAGTACGTCAACAAGGCCAAGGGCTCTAAGTCCGCTACTGACGGCATCCTCGAAGGCGCCACCGTCACCGTGATCGTCAAGGCTAAGCTCAACAAGGATGCGCTGATTTCCGAGCCCGGCAATCTGCAGAAGAACCCGAACAAGGTCGACCTCGAATACTCCAACCGCCCGGAAGAAGTGAACCACGCCCATAAGGTTCCTGGCCCGGAAGTGCCCGTGTATGCCTATAAGTTCGACATCTTGAAGACCGATAAGGCTGGTACCACTAAGCTGCCCGGCGCTAAGTTCACGATCAAGGCAGTCTCCGGTACCAGCAAGCACGACGGCAAGTACCTCGGTTCTTATGGCAAGGATGGCTGGAGCTACCTCGATAGCGAGCCGGCGGTCGCTGATACCGATGGTGTGTTCACCACTGGCACAGACGGTAAGATCAACGTCTCCGGCCTCGATGCCGGCACCTACGAGGTCCATGAGATTGCGCCACCGGACGGCTACACCGCGATTAGTCTGCCGAAGTTCCAGTTCACCATCACGCCGACCGTCGGCGATGAGGTCGCCGGACGCAAGACCATCACCGTCGTGGCGCTGAGCCTCGCGAAGGGCGCCGACGTGCGTGCCTTGCTGTCCCAGGACGGCAAGACGCTGAACATCTGGAACGCCAAGAACATCACCGAGCTGCCGAAGACCGGTGGCGCTGGTCTGGCCATGATTGTGGCCGTCGGCGCACTGTTCATCGCGGCCTCCGGTATCTTCGCCCTCCGCGCTCGCCGCAAGGCCTGAGCGGACACGCCTAGATAGCTAAGGAACGGCGGCCAGCGCACCGCATTTACCCCTCGCAAACCGCCGTTCCTGCTCCGTCTCCGGCCGCATCGTCTTGTTCCCGATCGATGCGCCCGGAGACTTTTTCCATATTTCTTTATTTTTTGCTGATTCTGAAGAACCGAATGATGCAAACAATTATCATGAAGTCCCGTATCCGCAGGGTTTTCTTAGCTCTTGGGGTAGTGTCGTTTATTGAGCGGAAATGAGTCCATCCAATGCGAAGCAGCACCGGAGCAAAACAAAGTGGTACGCGCACACAGTCGCGCGTGTTTACTGTGCTGTCGGTGCTGTTTTTGCTGATCGGGTTTGCCATCATCACCACGCCGTTCGTCATGCGCGCCATCAGCGAATACCAGCAGAACGCCACCGTGCAGCAGACGCAGCGCGAGGTGGATGGCTGGCCGTACCCACAGGCGGAGAACCAGCTCAAAACCGCCCGCGAGTACAACAAGAAACTCGCGGCTGGCGGCCAGGCCGCCATCGGCGAGGTCAAAGATCCTTTTGCCGGCAATGCCGGCCAGTCCACCACTTCCGGCGCGGATGATTCGATGGCTGCCAAAGATCAAGAATATCAGAGTCTGCTCGACGCCGGCCAAGGCGTGATGGGCTCCATCCGCATTCCTGAAATCGACGTCAACCTGCCCATATACCACGGCACCAGCGAAGATGCGCTCGCCGTGGGCGCGGGACACCTTTATGGCACTTCATTGCCGGTCGGCGGCAAATCCACACACTCTGTAATCACCGGCCACCGCGGTTTGCCGAACTCGTTGCTGTTCACTCGCCTTGATGAGATGAAGAAGGGTGATGCCTTCTACATCGAGGTCATGGGCAAGACACTCGGCTACAAGGTCGACCGCATTACCGTGATCAAGCCCGACGATTCCAGCAAACTGCGCATCGCCAAAGGCGAGGATCGCGTAACCCTCATGACCTGTACGCCTTATGGTGTCAATTCTCATCGCCTACTGGTCTCCGGTGTGCGTGCCGAAATCCCGGAGGAAGTGCCTGACCCGGACGATGTGCATGGCATCAACACCACATGGCTGGCGCTGGGAGCCATAGTGCTTTTGGCCGTGCTGTTCGCTTTCATCGTCATATTGATGCGACGTAAGCAAAAGCGCGATCGGGAATTTGCCGGCCTCGCCCGGCACGCCGCACGTCCGACAAAATAAGCGCCCCGCGCGTATGCGATTCCGCGTTGGGAATATGAACGGTTTCGGGTGCCGGACTATTCAAAAAGCGGCCAGATTGTCGTAACTCGATTTCGAGGGGCTGATTTGGCGTGTTCCGGAGGTCTACTTCCGTTTCGAGGGGCTGGTGCCAAAGTAGACACAGCTACAAAACGGCAAAATGACGTTGATGCAAAGCCGTTTCTACTTCCGTTTCAACGGATGAGGAGCCCCTTGAAGCGGAAGTAGACCTCCGGCAAACACGAAATCAGCCCCTCGAAATCGATCTAGGCAGTCTCTCTACCGTCGGGAAGCGTTTCAGCGCTTCTCGCGGCGCATTACGGCGGACAGGGACTGCACGCGCGGCAGGTCGAAGACCTCGTCGGTGTGCACTACGTGCCCTTCGCCATCTGCCAGCGGCACTCGCCAGTTGGAATACTCGCTGGACGTGCCCGGCTGATTCTGCGAGCGGCATTCGCCCACGCCGTCCACCAGCGCAGCCTGCAACAACAGCGACGGCGTATCAGTGAGCATGGCGTGCATGGCTTCAACGATCTCCTGCACATGACCTTCCACGTCATCGGCCACAGCCTGCGTGATATAACCGCCCTCCACCAGTCGGTTCATCATCGCGGTGCGCTCGGCCATGGCCGAAGCGGCAAACACCTCCACCGGCTCGCTGAGCAAATGCAGCTCCTCGCGCAGTTTCACATGCTCGAAGTTCAGATAGCCGGCGGTTGGCGGCAGATCGTGTGTGGTGACCGATGCCAGTGCCTGCTTGCGGTACTCCTGCGGCGCGCGGTAGGGATCGCCGGCGTTCGGCGAATCGTCCACGCGGTTGAACCACTCCACATCGGTGCCAAGCACGCCATGATCGGCCAGAATGCGGCGCACATAATCCGGCACGGTGCCCAAATCCTCGCCGATCACCATGCCGCCGGCGCGCGTGGCCTCGATGGCCAGTACGCCGAGCATCGCCTCGTGGTTGTACATCACGTAGGCGCCATTGCGGGCGCCAAGTCCCTGCGGAATCCACCACAGGCGGAACAGTCCCAGCACGTGATCGATACGCACCGCGCCCGCATGCTCATACATGGAATGCACCATTTCGCGGTACACCTGGTAGCCGGTGGCTTCCAGATAACGCGGGTTGAACGGTGGCTGGCCCCAATCCTGGCCCTGCTGGTTGTAGAAGTCCGGCGGGCAGCCGACCGTGACGCCACCGGAGGCGAAACGCTCCGGGTTGGCCCATGCGTCAGCGCCGAGCCCGTGCACGCCAACGGCCATATCCTGCATAAGGCCAAGTGTCATGCCATGATCCAAGGCCGTGTGCTGAGCGTCGTTCACCTGCTCGGCGGCGATCCACTGCAGCCAGCGGTTGAACTCGAACAGATCATGATGGTCCTTGACCAGCGTCTGCACGGTCGGGTCGTCGATGGTCTTCTCGAAGAACCAGCGGTTCTCGCCCCAAGGTGCGCCCCACACCTCGAAGCACAGGCACCAGGTGGCGAAGGAATTGAGGTCCGGGCCGGCCGTGGCCTTGAAATACTCGAACTCCAGCTCGCGCTTGTTGTTGCGGCCCGCATCGAAGATCAGGCGCAGGGCCGGGCGCTTGGCCTCCCACGCCGCGTTGATATCCATCGGCGTGGATTCATCATTGCGTGCGGCCACCGAGGCATGCAGTGCATCCACCTGGGCGCGCACGTCATCCGGCAGGGTGGCGTATTCGGGAATGTCTTGCGGGCGAATGTACGTCACGTTGAGGAACCGGCGCGATTCCGGCAGATACGGCGAAGGCTCGAGCGGCGGAATCGGCGCACCGGCGTGAATCGGATTGATGAGCATGAAGTCGGCCTTGGACTTCTCGGCGGCATCCGCCAAAAGACGCTTCAGATCGCCGTAGTCGCCGATGCCCCAGGAATCGTGGGAGCGTACCGAATACATTTGCGTCATCCAGCCCCAGCGCTGATGCTCCTCGACCGCCTTCGGCACGGCGATGCGTGCGGGGGCGGCGATGATGGTCGCCTTGCCTTCGCGCCCGTCAACCGTGACGGTCAGCGTGTGGTAACCCATCGGCAGGTCGGGGGCGATGGTGAGATCCGGCTGGCCGGAGTTGAGATTCGGCAGTAGGGAGAAGCGGTCGAATGCGGTGCCGTCTTCCAGCGTGATGGCGGTGGTGATGTCCGCGTCCGACGGGCAATTCAGGGTCAGGCTTGTCGGCTTGCCGGTGGTGGCCACGATGGTGGGCGGTAGCAAACGTTTGCTGTTTTCGGCCTCAAGTTCGGTCATGGAACGTTTTATGGCCTCGTCGCTGGAGGCATCCACATCGAGGGCCTTGAGCACGGCGACCAATGCGTCATCGCTGATTTCGGTGTAGGTGCCGAGCTGGTCGATGAACGAGGTCGCAAGCCCGGATGCTTTGGCCAATTTGATCAGCGGTCGAGCAAGGCGTTCGGCGCTTTCCGTTCGGTGTGTGGTGTCCGGTGCATTGGTTGCCGCTTCATTGCTGCGCGCCTCGGTCATAATAGCTCCTTGCTGTGCGTCCATGTACTGCTGTTCGTTTGCATTGCTGTTTGATGGCCGCTCTACGTTGAGAATCCGGCAATCTGACAGACCAATGTTGAACCTGTTCCGCTCTTACCGTAGCTCATATTGACAACGATTGCAATAGGGCGGTGAGTTGGGCCGGTTCGGAGGCGTCGGGGGCGCCGGCCTGCTGGCCGCCCCCAGTCGGCTTTGCCGACAGCCCCCGCCAGCGGGGGCGAGGCTGAGCGGGTCTCTAGCCGAGGATGGCGAATGACTGGGCGGGGAGTGTCAAGGTGCGACCGGATACGGTGGGGGAGCCGAGGGTTAGCAGCATTGATGCATCGGGACGGAGTTCGCTCGGCAGTTCCACGGTTTCAATCCCTCGACCGGGGTTCATGGCTATGAGCAACGGCCGGCCCGTAGCGCCATTTCGGTCTGAGACATCATCGCGAGTGGCGGCGGGGGCAGGGGCCGAGCTGGAATCCGCGGTCGTGCGTGGGTGGGTGGGCGCGTGACCATCCGCAGGAGTGCGTATGTAGGCAAACGCGCGGCCATCCACTGGCGCTGCCACCACGTCGAATCGGGCATCGGAAGCCAGTGCGGGCTGCTCGGTGCGCAATGCCAGCACCTCGCGAACCCAGTTGAACAGTGAATCCTCGCGTGCGGCTTCGCTGGCAACGGTCGGCGCGTCGGCGGCCGAATCGACCGGCAGATATAACGACTCGGATGGTGCGCAGGAGAAGCCAAGATTCGGCTTATCGGCATCCCACTGCATCGGCGTGCGGCTGCCGGTGCGCACGTAGCCGCCCTCCTTGGTGGGCAGCGCGCGGTAGCGCATGCCGATTTCGTCGCCGTAGTAAAGGAACGGGCAGCCGGGCATGGTCAGCAGCATGCCGTACGCCACCTTGAGCTCGCGCTCGGTAAGCCTCTGTGCCACGCGCAATGTGTCGTGATTGCACGTGATGAGGTTGAAGGTGCCGCTGGCTCGTTCGCAGTCGTGCAGCTGCGGCAGATATTGTTCGAGGAACGGTGCGATAGAAGTGCCGGAATCGGCGTTGAAGTAACTGGCGTCACTCTCGTGGTCCAGCGGCGTATCCGTATTACGCAGCAGCATGTTGTACCCGTTCGGATGGCCGTCCCAGCGCCAGTCGAGGTAGAAATCCATGTCGAAGCCGGCCTGCATCGACTCATAGGGGCGCCCCCATTCGGCAACGAACGCTGCCTCGGGGAATTCGGGGCGGATTCTCGAGAAGATGTATTGCCAGGTGCGGATGGTGAAAGGCTTGCCGTCGTCGTCGTGTTTGACGAGGCTGTCGGCCATGTCCACGCGGAAGCCGTCTGCCCCGCGGGAGAGCCAGAAGCGCATGACGTCGAGCATCGCCTCGCACGTGGCCAGTGCTTCGGGGCCGAGTGCGGGCTTCTGCCATGGGTGTTTGGGGTGGGCGAAGCCGTAGTTGAGGGCGGGCTGGCATTTGAAGAAGTTGATGATGTAGGTGCCGTCGCGCTCGGTTTCGCCGCCGATAAAGGGTAGGCCGTCGCCGCCGGCGATCCAGGAGTCGGTCCAGATGTAGCGGTCGGAGACGGATTCTTGGATGGCGGATTCCTGGACCACCCCCCGGATTGCTTCACAATCCGACCCCCGCCGGCGGGGGTCGAAGAGCGAAGCGATTCGGGGGGTGGTTTGTCCGACGGGGGTAACACTCTCGACGGGGATAGTTCGATCGGCATCAACGGGGGTAACGCGCTCAGTAGGGGCAGGACGTGAGCTGGCCTGGAACCAAGGATGCTCCTCGCTGGTGTGGCCGGGGACCAAGTCGAGCAGCACGTGCATGCCGAGCGTGTGGGCGTGCTCGAACAGGGCGGTCAGGTCATCGTTGGTGCCGTAGCGCGGTGCGACCTTCGTGTAGTCGCGCACGTCATAGCCGGCGTCCTTGAAGGGGGAGTCGAAGCAGGGATTGATCCATAGCGCGTTGCAGCCCAGGTCATGGATATAGCCAAGTCGTTCGGTCAGTCCGCGAAGATCACCGATGCCGTCGCCGTTCGAGTCGGCGAAGCTTTGGGGGTACACCTCGTAAAAACGGGCGGAACTCAGCCAGGATGGACGGGGGGATGCTTCGGCGTGTCGTACGCGGCTTGACATGGAAAACTCCTTTGTTTATGCGGGTTCAAGGCTATGCCTATCGATTGCAATAATACCAGCAAAAGCAAAACTGCATACGTATGCAAAATGCGTGTTATACTAAAAACCAACGATGTTCAGCAATGTTGCAAATGACAAACATTTCAAGGTCTAACCACGATAATGCGAGCGTATGCATCATTCATTTTTCGGCAGAACTGAAAACGTGTGCATCGAAACTATCGGAACAGGAACCGAATCAGGAAAGGACGGATCAATGAAGATCGATTGGAAGAAGGCTATCGGCCTCACTGCTGCCGCAGCTATGCTGCTGCCCCTCGCCGCATGTGGTGGCTCCAACAATGCCGGCGACGCAAAGTCCGGAGGCACCGAAGACGTGACCCTGAGCGTGTGGGCCCCGCAGGAGGACCAGGACGGCGGCAACGACTCCTGGCTGAGCCAGGTCGAAGCCAACTTCGAGAAGGAGCACCCCGAGTACAAGATCACTTGGAAGAACGACGTGCTCTCCGAGGGCGACGCCGCCACCCAGGTCCAGACCGACCCGACCGCCGCCGCAGACGTCTACATGTTCGCCTCCGATCAGCTCGGCGCCTTGATGAAGGCCCAGGGCATCGGCGAGCTCGGCTCCGACGCCGAGAAGCAGGTCAAGGAGCAGAACGGCGACCTGGAAGTCGCTTCCGTGACCGGCTCCGACGGCAAGATGTACGGCGTGCCCTACACCGACAACACCTGGTTCATGTACTACGACAAGTCCACCTTCTCCGAGGATGACATCAAGAGCCTCGACACTATGGTCTCCAAGGCCGCGGTCGCCTTCCCGCTCAACGATTCCTGGTACATTGGTGGCTTCTACGATGGCCTGACCCTCTTCGGCGAGGACGGCACCGACCCGGATGCCGGCATGGTGTTCCCGAAGGACGCCGGCGACATCACCAAGTACCTGGTCGACCTTGCCGCCAACCCGAACTTCCACAACAGCGCCGACAACTCCGGCCTGTCCGAGATGCAGGCCGGCACCGTCAAGGCCTTCTTCTCCGGCTCCTGGTCCGCTGCCGACATCAAGGAAGCCCTCGGCGACAACATGGGCGTCGCCCAGCTGCCGACCTTCACCGTGAACGGTACACCGAAGCAGATGAAGTCCTTCGCCGCCACCAAGGCCGCCGCCTACAACCCGAACGCCAAGAACCCGAAGGCCGCCGCCCAGTTCGCCGCTTACCTCGGCTCCACCGAGTCCCAGAAGCTGCACTACACGGTGCGCAACATCATCCCGACCGACAAGACCCTCACCGATCTGACCGCCGACGATCCGGTGGCCATCGGACAGACCGATACCATGGCCAACACCGCCATCCTGCAGTCCGGTCTGGCCGGCATGGCTGACTGGTGGGATCCGGCCAAGGCCTTCGGCGACGCCATCCTCAACAAGGAAGTCACCGCAGACAACGCTCAGGCCAAGACCGACGCCTGGGTCGAGCAGGTCGGTTCCTACGCCAAGTGATCGCTTGACGGCTCGCAGCACTTGGCCGGCGCGGACCA
>BABC01000036.1_pt1 | contig 16330 bp, 10 predicted proteins | sample 270348 | NCBI WGS metagenome assembly BABC01 (sample SAMD00036532, study PRJNA27871) | human gut metagenome | isolation source: feces from healthy human sample In-B, Infant, Male
GATCCGTATGCCGCGTAGGCAAGCACACCAGGCAGATGTGAGGCCAGTGCGATTGGCGACCAGCCGGACGCACCATTGGCAAAAGCATCGCCAATATGCGCGTATTGCCATAACGCCACACCGACGCCGGCCGCAGCACCGCCGTAGGCCACTATATCCATGGCGGTCAGCGAACGCAACTGAATCTGCAACACCCGCATGGTCATCACGCGGAAGCCTTCGGCTTTCTTGTCCATCTCGATGGCGGCGCGCTCGTCGGCGTCGAAGTTTTTCAGGGTCTCAAGGCCTTGGAGATTGTCGAGGAACGCGGCGCCCATATCGGTGTAGCGCACCCAGTACTTCTTGAAGGCGCGGGCGGCGGTCATGGAGACGATGCCGGTCACGATGATGATGAGCGGCGCGCAGACCAGCATGACGGCAGCAGCGGGCACGTTAATCGGCGCAATGGCCACGAACAAGGTGATTGGCGCAAGAATCGCATAGAAGAGCTGCGGCAGGAACAGTTCAAAGAAGCTTTGAATCTGTTCAACACCTTCGCCGGCGGATTGCACCACATCCGAGGTCTTGATGCGGGTTTTGTAGGACGGGCCGAGTGCCACCATTTTGCGGTACAGCTTGGATCGCAAAGCCAGTTTGACTCGTTCGGCGGCTTCGGTGCCGAGGCGGGTGGCATGCGTGGTGGCCGTGTACCGAACCACTATGCAGACCAGAGCAAGCAGCGCGTAAATCATGACGTCGCCAGCCATGGGCAGCACATCCGCGCCGTGCTGATCAGACAACGGCACGGGGCAGGCCACGCCTTGCGAAGTGCCGCCGCATTGGAGCAGCGGCGGTGCCACAGCGGCCAGCAAGCTGTTCAGCAGCATTACCAGCGACAGCATAAAACCAATGTTGGCAAACAGACCTACCCACATCAGTGCCACTTTGCCGGCTATGAGTTTTTTCAAGCCGGGCGCCAATTGGAACAGTCGTTTGTCGAACATGGTTCGTTTCCCCTCGCCGTGTTGACTGCCGCGTTATTGCAGTAGGTCTCGTCATACGTCCAGTCGCGTGTACCACCGATCGCATACCCATACATACCGGTGGGGCACACTGCGCGCAATCCTATTACCCTAGGCAAAAGCGCATATACACGCCAGACCTTCGACTGAGACAACCGTCACACCAAATTTCCGTTCCCGAATACGAATCCGCACAATGCGGAGCACTCTTTTCCTGAAAATAGAATTTGCGTATTTGCCCGGCATCGCACAGTCGCGGCCACGTCCACACCCACAGCCACGCCCCGGCCACAGTCGAGGTCGCAACCACAGCCATAAATCCCGTTTTCACAGTTACAAGGCACCGATTCCACTGCTCAATGGCCTATCTCCGTTTCAAGGGGCGGATTTCGGTGTCTCCGGAGGTCTATCTCCGTTTCAAGGGGCTGCTTATCCATGAAACCGCAAGTAGTAACGGCTTTACACCAACGTCATTCCGCCATTTTGGGTCAGTTTCTACTTGGGCATCAGCCCCTTGAAGCAGAGATAGACCTCCGGCAAAGGCCAAATCCGCCCCTTGAAACGGAAGTAGGCACCCCCACGAAGCGAAACCGGCCCGTGTGACTGCGCCAACGCCCTCTGGCGGCGGTTGCTCTTCACCTATTCCATGCAAAAGAGGCATGAAAAAGCCGTCTGCGCGCAACTTTCCGAAGAAAATTACGCTACAAACGGCTATTCACACAGAGCAAGCAAGCAGCTGGGAATCAGTGCTGCTTCTGCGCGTTGGCCAGCGCTTCGGCTGCGGCCTTGGTGGCGATGGCACGCTCCTTGGCACGGGCGAGCGCGGGCCAGCTCGGCCTCGGCGGCCTTGATGTCGGCCTCGGCCTGCTTGAGGTCGGCGGTGGCACGCACCACTTCGAGCTGCGCGTTGGACCGCTTCTCGCCCTTCGGCTTCCACAGATCGGCGATCTCTTCCAGCGTCTTGTCCTTGGTCTCAGGCACGAAAGTGACCACACCAAGGAAGCAGATCAGGTTGGTGCAGGCAAACACGAGGAAGGTGCCCATACCGCCAATGGAGCTAATCAGCATCGGGGTGAACTGGCCGATGGCCCAGTTAGTGGCCTACAGAAACACGGTGCAGATACCGGTGGCGCGGCCACGCAGGTAGGTCGGGAAGAGCTCCGGGATCATAATCCACGGAATCGGGCCCACCGAGAAGGCGAAGCAAGAGGTGAAGCACATCACGAAGATGAGCATGCGCAGCTGGTAGTTGTTCGCATAGGAGAAGGAGATACCGAGGGCGAACAGCACCATGAGGCCGGAGCCGACAGCCATAAGCTTCTTACGGCCGGCGGTATCAATCAGGTACATGCCCACCACGGTGAACACGAGCTCGATGCCGCCCCCAGCCCGTACGGACCCCTAAATGAGACTTTGTGGCAAATCGTTGTCAAACCGTTATCTTTCATACAAATTGCGCCAAGCCACTTACACAATTGATGCACTGTGTTACTCGCACGGCGCCAGGCAACTGGTATGCACCCGCCACCGGCATGAAAAACTATGAGAGACCATCTCATTCGTACGGCGCCAGGCGACTGGCAATACATCCACGGTTCTGGACAACCGATGACGGACAGTGACAGCGCACTTCTGCAGTCGTCCTTGTAGACAACTGACAAAAGCATCCGCGCAACTTTTTCAGTGCGCACAACGCGCCGTATCTTACGCAAGCGTAACCTGTGTTGTCAGAATGGCTCGAATTGTCAACCCGCCATCATGTTTGTAAGGAATAACGGCCGTATGCTTACCGAATACACCACGCCCGGCGGATCCATCGAGATCCGCGATGACCAAACCATCTATTCACTGCTCACCGACCGACTGGCCCGCACCGGTGCCGACACGGTAATCGCAGCCAAGAAAATCGGCCCGGGGCGTTGGCAGAACGTCACCACCGGCGAATTCCACGAGCGTGTGGTCTCTGCCGCCAAGGGTCTCATCGCTTTGGGCATCACCAAAGGCGACGCGGTCACTATCTTCTCCTCCACCCGCCTTGAATGGGGCATCCTCGACTTCGCGCTGGCTGCAGTGGGCGCAGTGAGCGTGCCGATTTACGACACTGACTCCGCCCCGCAAGCCCAGCGCATCATGAACGATTCCGCGGTCAAGCTGGCCTTTGCCGACAACCGCGAACGCTATGACCGGCTCGATTCGGTCAAGGACCACTGCCCCACGTTGAAGCAGATTCTTATGATTGACGGCAACGCACTGGGTGCTTTGGAAGGCCTCGGCGTGGCTGTCTCCGACGAAGAGCTGGACGAGCACGTGGCCACCGTACGCACCAATGACCTGGCCACCATCGTGTATACCTCTGGCTCCACCGGCAACCCGAAGGGTGCGGAGCTGACCCACAAGAACTTCGTGTCCATTACCATCGCCGCCTCGCAGGCGCTGCATGAGGTGGTTCTCGACGATCACCCGCGATTGCTGCTCTTCCTGCCGTTGGCCCACTGCTTCGCGCGATTCATCCAGTACGCCTCCATCGCCTCCGACGACGGCGTGGTCGGCTACCTGCCGGACACCAAGTCGCTGCTGCCGGATCTGCGTTCCTTTGAGCCGACCTACCTGCTGGGTGTGCCGCGTGTGTTCGAGAAGGTGTACAACGCCGCCTCGCACAAGGCCGGCGCCGGCTGGAAGGGTCGCCTGTTCTTGAAGGCCGCCGAGGCAGCGCGCGTCTGGAGCCGCAAGGAGCAGGCGGGCGAGCAGCATACGTTTGCCGAGATCGCCGAGCGCGCCAAGTACGAGACGCTCGTCTACCGCACGGTTCGTGGCGCTCTGGGCCCGAAGATCAAGTACGTGGCTTGCGGCGGAGCGCCGCTGTCGCTTGATCTGGCGCATTTCTACAACGGCATCGGACTGCCGATGATCCAGGGCTACGGCATGACCGAAACCGCCGCCCCGTTCGCCGCCACACGCGTGACCGACAATGTGATCGGCACGGTGGGCCAGCCCGCTCCCGGCTCCTCGATTCGTATTTCCGATGAGGGCGAGCTGCAGGTCAAGGGCCCGAACGTGTTCCGCGGCTACCATAATCTGCCCGAGAAAACGGCCGAGGCGTTCACCGCCGACGGCTGGCTCAGGACCGGCGATTTGGCCGAGATTGATGACGAGGGCCGCATCATCATCACCGGCCGCATCAAGGACATTATTATCACCGCCGGCGGCAAGAACGTCTCCCCCATCCCCCTGGAGGAGGAGATCGCCAAGTGCCCGATCGTGGAGCATTGCGTGGTGGTGGGAGACCAGCGCCCGTTCATCGGCGCGCTGGTGACGCTCGACCCGGAGTCGCTGGCCATCTGGCTGCCCGCACACGGACTGTCCACGGAGACGCCGGTTGACCGTCTGGCCACGAACGCCGCAGTGCGCGAAGAGATCCAGCAGTACGTGGATAAAGCGAACGCGACGGTTTCGCGCGCCGAGTCCGTGCGCAAGTTCGCCGTGCTGGATACGCAATTCACGCAGGAGAACAAGTGCCTGACGCCGTCCCTCAAAGTGGTGCGCCCGGCTGTCAACCGCGTGTTCGCCGATGCGATCGACAGCGAAATCTATAACGGCAAGCGGTGAGCCACCGCTCCCTAATCTGACCAATCTGATAATGGAAGAGGCCCCGCGCCGGTCCTCTTCCATTTTTGTAGGCAAGCACTTACCGATACCGCCACGTGGCACCACCGCCCATCTCGGAGGTGATTTCACAGTCTCCATCGACGTCACCATCTGGACTTACCTGCTCAAGTTGCCATTGGTTTGACGGTTAACATCAATTCGATACAGTGGCGGCAATATTTATCGAGACGAAGGAATGCTGCGTTATGGCCACTGAACGTCCGCTTGTTGCGGGCCATGGTTCTGCATGAGGACAGCCGGGGCCTTCGGGGACTTCTTCAGGGTCTCGATGACGCCCTCACCGATGGCCTCGGAGCCGACGAGGCGGAACGGGCCAACCGGCACGCCCCCAGCGAAGCAAAACCACCAGCAACCGGGAAATAAGCCCCGCTGAGCGGCACTCAGCGAAGCAAAACCACGAGCAAACCGATAATCCACCCCGCTGAACGGCACTCAGCACAGCAAAATAGCGGTTTGACCGAGAGAATGCCCCCCAAAGCTAATCCGCTGTTCTACCGCCGCGGGGCGGGACCGAGGGAACGACGGGCACACATCTCAGCGGGAATCAACCCCACGCCATGCTGCTGGGACAGGAACGTCGGTTCCGTCCCCTCCCCCAACAGTCGCAGCGTCTCACGCATGGCGGCCACGCCGAGCCCCTCGAAATCAGGGTGCACGGTAGTCAGCGGCGGATACAGGTTATCCATACCGGCCATGTCATCGAAGCCAACCACGCTGATATCCTGCGGAATCCGCAGGCTATGCTCATGCAGCGAGCGCACAACGCCAACGGCCTGATTGTCGTTCGCGGCAACAACTGCGGTGGGCAGCGGCACACCAGTGCGACCATACTCGTCCAACAAATGATTCATATGCGCATATGCCTCATCGGCATCCCAAGTGTGACAGCGCACGATCTGCGAGTCAATAGATCGGGCCGCGGCCAGCTTGCGCCAAGCGTCAAGGCGAGTATGGGCGTCACGCCACTCGTTCGGGCCAGCGAAGTACAGGGCCGACTTATGGCCGTACTCCCCCAGCAGACTCACCACCTTGGCCATCGCACCCCACTGATCGATGCCGACCATCGCCGTACGGCGTTTGTTTGCAGTGGAAATCAGGCTCATCCCCTCGCGCACGGTCATCTGGCCGTGGGTGGAGGTCACAATCACACGCGGCTGGTTGACGCGCGCACGGCAGGCGGCAGCGAACATCACATCAGTCGGGGTCAGGAAAATGAAGGCGTCAACGTTCTGCTCATTGAAGGTGTCGCACAGATTGCCGAAGTCGGACTGTGCGCACAGAGCCTCATGCACCATCATCACGCTCATGAACAGTCCATGTTCGCGGGCGATAGATTCGATGGAGGTAATGGCGGAAATCAGACCAAAGAACTTCAGGCCGCCAGCGATCAAACCGATAGTACGCGAACGGCGGGAGGCCAAGGCACGAGCGGAATTGGAGGGACGATATCCAAGCTCGTCAATGGCGGCCTGCACACGGGCACGCGTGGCGTCAGACACATCCGGCGAATCGTTGATCACACGGGATACGGTCTGGTGACTGACCCCGGCGAGTTTGGCCACCTCGAACATGGATGGGCGCTTGTTTGGTTTGCGGCTGGTCACCATACTGCCCGAACCTCCCCGCTGGCGGCCGAATTCCGTGCCCGGCCGTGCTGCACCTTATTAATTATTGACTTTAGCGCGCCTGAGGCGATTTCGCGTGAGCGCTCACATTGTCGTGTCGCGAATCGGTCTGGGGCCACTGCGTTGCATGGCAATCCGCAACATCAGGTCAAATGCCAGGAAGTGCGATGCAGTGGAGTCGGTCCATACTCGGCGATGGCCGCACGATGAGCCGCGGAACCGTAGCCCTTGTTGTGATCCCACTCATAGGCGGCATAGCGCGGATTGCCCTGCGCGATGGAGACCATCAGCCGGTCACGGGTGACTTTTGCGATAACCGCAGCAGTCGCCACGGTGGCACAATGCTGGTCGCCCTTGACTTTGGTGGTCACGTCGGCCGGGATCGGCACATCCGGAGCGTCAAAGGTGTTGAGGGCCTTGGTGATGTAATCGCTGGGGCCATCGAGAATGGCGCCGATGGTGATGGGCCGTCGGCTCGGCAAAGGCTTCCCCTCAGTCGCCGCGAGGTGGCTCCCCTCCCGAGGGGAGCCAAATTCGCTTCCCACACCAAGGTCACGCTCGACCTGATTGAGGGCACGCAAAGCGGCCACGCCGAGCGCATAGGTAATGCCCCACTCATCGATTTCGGCATTGCTGGCCTGGCCGACGGCATAGGCAGCGCACCAACTGCACAACTCATCGAAAATGGCTTCACGCCGGTGCTCGGTCAACATTTTGGAATCGGCCACACCGGCAGGTACGGACAGATATGGAGCGGGATCCGGGGTGATCACGCCTGCATCGGTGCCGTTGTCACCGGACACACGCGAAGAGGCGGCAGAACCATCGGCCTGAGCCAATTCGCCATCGGCATCCGGTTTCAAATCACGAGCCCAAATGGCAGCGCACCCGACCATGACCGGGCCGGCCAACGCGCCGCGGCCAACTTCGTCAAAGCCAACAATAAGGTCATAGCCTCGGGAGGCAAGGCTTCGTTCAAGATCAAGCGTTGGGGTAATCATCATTTCGCTTCACAGGTAAGGCGCCGCTCAGGACGCGGAGCCGGACGACGCGTCGGGAACGTCCTTGAACACATCATGGTGAGATGCCAGAAGCCCGATATGGTTAATCGGCCAGTAAATCGCCAGACCCGTGCCCACCACGTCATCAATGGGAACCAAGCCATGGTCATTATCGTTCTGATGGTAACGGGAATCGGCTGAATTGGAGCGGTTGTCGCCCATAACAAACACATGCCCTTCCGTGACGGTCACGGAAAACGGGAAGGCGCTCGGCTCTACTCCCGGGCGAATATACGATGATTCGTCAATCTCCACACCATTGATGGTGATTGGCTGGCCGGCCCCTTTGCACTCGACCACATCGCCGGGCATGCCAATCAGTCGTTTGATCAGGAATCCGCCACCGATGGCGTTGCTTTGCTCCTCATTCAGCCAGTTGTTGGGATCCTTGAACACCACCACATCACCGCGCTGCAGATTGAAGATTTTGCTGGTCATCACACGATCGCCGGGTACAAAAGTATCCATCATCGAGCGAGAAGGAATCTCATAGAAGCCGACGAGGAAGATGCGCACCAACAGCACGATGAGGATGGGCGTGCCACACCAAATCGCGAAATCACGCAGCGTGAATCGATCGTCACCCGTTCGCGCCGCTGCAGAATCGGTATGCTTGGCCCGCGAACTGCGAGAAGAGCGGATGGGCGCGGGAGGAACCGGAGACAACGCGACACCGTGGCCCGCCACCTGGAAGGTCCGCGAGTCACGAGCATCATCGTCCAATGGAGGCTGGTAAGCACCGGAATCAGCCGAATCGTCGCCGGAAAAATCGTATGCAGCGGAGCGGGTGGCAAGAGGCTCATCAGTAGCGGATTCCGCAGTGCTCGACCCATTCCAGATTTCCAGAGTGTCAAGGGCCGGGGATTCACCGTTGTCCTGATCGTCCTGCATGGTGTCTCCTTGCGATTCATAATGCCAGGCATGGTCGTGTTGCCGGCGAGCGTCCATCATACGCGAGCAAAACGAAAACAGCCCGGAACCCGAACGGTTCCGAGCTGAATTTCACGGTTTATTTGCGTGAACCGAATATCGGCTGCGCGATCAAACCTGTGTGACGACTCACTTGGCGGAGTTGTCGCGGCGCTCGACGATACGAGCGGCCTTACCGCGCAGAGCGCGCAGGTAATACAGCTTGGCGCGACGAACGCGGCCACGACGCACGAGCTTGATGGAGTCGATGGACGGGGAGTGCAGCGGGAAGCGGCGCTCCACACCAGTGCCAAAGCTGATCTTGCGGACGATGAAGGTCTCGCGAACGCCGGCACCCTTACGAGCGATCACCACACCGGTGAAGGTCTGGATACGGGAGTTGTTGCCTTCCTGAATCTTCACGTTCACGTCGACGGTGTCGCCGGGACGGAAAGCCGGGATTTCCTCGGCCGGCTTCATGTGCTTGGCGTCAAAAGCCTCAACAGCGTTAACCATTGTTGTTCCTTCAGTGCTGCCGCATATCAGCCCCAGGTTGGGGCCATCCGTCGCGCTCATGCCGCTCGCCTTTGGCAGCTGCATGGCTGGTGGCCTGTTCTTGTTATCCTTCGGGTTTGCCCTCGGGAAGCCTGTCAATCCGCCGAAAGTCGGGCTTCTCAGCCGTTCGGACTGGACTCGTGGAGACGCGGGCTTATGCGGCGGCCCGTTTCTCGACACAGCAATCATCAATTGTACGGATTATTGCGGACAGAACGGCTGCCGGATGGCATTCCAACGCCAAGGCACTGCGACGTAGTTGACAGGCTTGCGGTCGGGCATTATCTTGGGAGCGTCGGTAGGCGAGGCTACCGCAGGGATATGGGTTGCTGCCGCTAACAGTGGAGACACTGCACGCTGGTCAACAGTTCTTGTCGGATCAAGGCATGAACTAATGCAATTCCACCGCCCTGCGATGCTAAAGCTTGAACGATGGCTCGAATCGGCGGATTCGAATACTTTCCGCCCCTCCTGCTGGTCGCAAGGATACCGACGACGGTATGGTTTTGCGCCGCGAGCGCACGACGGCAAGGAGGTGAGAGTCCGATGGACGGTGATTATTCCAGTAGTTTTGCCGCTGGCAACAGTCATAGTTGTTGCGGTGATGATGTCTTGTCTCGTTATTCCGTTATCCGTCAAGTCGGGCTCCTGCCCGTATCGCTCCTTGGCTTCCCTCGCTGAGATGGACCAAGGACGCCCACCCCGGATAACCCTTGCATAATTTGTCTTTCCTATGCATAGGGAGGTCTTCCATGACCATGTTTTCGTTCAACCATGCCGCCATGCGCCCAAGCTCGCCGGCACGAAACCCCTCCACTTCCTCGGCCGACCGCCAACCATTCGCCGTGCGTATTGCCGCCGACGCGCTGGTCATCGCCGGCATTTTGGCACTGTTCGGCTTGATCGCCTGGATTCTGCCGGCCATCGGCGAGCCCATCGGCCCGAAAGGCGTGCCGTCATCGGTGAGTACGAATCTTGCCGACCTGCCGTATTACGCGCTGCGTTCAGTATTCCGTATGTTCGTGGCGCTGTTCTTCTCGCTGGTATTCACGTTTGTGTATGGCACGACCGCCGCGCGCTGCCGCAGGCTCAGCCGCGTACTGATTCCGCTGCTGGACATCCTGCAGTCAGTGCCGATTCTGGGCTTCCTCTCCGCCACCATCACTATTTGGATGGTGCTGTTCCCCGGTTCGATGCTGGGTGTGGAAGCCGCGTCGATTTTCGCCATCTTCACCAGTCAGGCATGGAATATGGCGTTCTCGTTCACCCGATCTCTGACCAGCGAGCCGCGCGAACTCGATGAGGCGGCCCGCTCCCTGAGGCTTACCCGCTGGCAGCGATTCTGGACGTTGGACGTGCCAAACGCAATGATTCCGCTGCTCTGGAACTGCATGATGAGCGTGGGCGGGGGCTGGTTCTTCCTGACCGCGTCCGAGATGATTTCAGTCAACAATCACACGTATGCATTGCCCGGTATCGGCAGTTTTGTGGCGCAGGCGGCGGCCGAGGAGAACCTCGCGGCAATCTGCTGGGCCATCGTGACGATGGTGGCAGTCGTGCTGCTGATTGACGTGCTGCTCTGGAAACCGCTGACCGCGTGGGCCGAGAAATTCCGCATTACACAAAGCGAGTCCACAGTACGCAAGACCAGTGCGGTGCTGACCATAATCCGCCAGTCTCATATCGACGAGATGCTTGGCCGCCTCTTTCAGCCGGTCGGCGAGCTGTTCGACACGCTGACCCGGCCGCTGGGCCGCACCGGAGGACGCTGGTCCGTTGAGACAAAGTCCGCCCGAAGCCGCGTACTTGACGTGCTCTTTATGGTGGTCGTCGTGGCGGCAAGCGCGTTCGGGGTAATCGAGCTCATGCTGGTGATTCACCGCGATGCGGGCTTTGACGAGTTGGGACATGCGCTCGCACTCGGCATGCTGACCTTCCTGCGAGTGGCGCTGCTCACCATTGTTTGTTCGGTGATATGGGTGCCTGTTGGGGCTTTAATCGGCATGAATCCACGGGTCTCGCGGTTCATGCAGCCGATTGTGCAGGTACTGGCCAGCTTCCCCTCGAACTTCACGTTCCCGTTTGTGACGCTCTGGTTTGTGGCGTGCAGCGTGAATATCAATTGGGGCAGCATCCTGCTGATGGCGCTAGGCACACAGTGGTACATCCTGTTTAACGTGATTGCCGGAGCCAGCCAGATTCCCGATGATTTGCGTGAAATGGCACACAGCTTCCAGCTGGGGCGTTGGCAGCGATGGCGCGAGCTGATTCTTCCGGCAGTGTTCGGGTCGTGGGTCACGGGCGGTATCACGGCGGCCGGCGGCGCATGGAATGCGTCAATCGTTTCGGAAATCGTCAGCTACGGACAGCACACGTTGACCGCTTCCGGGCTGGGCGCTTACATTGCCGAGGCCACGGAGAACGGCGACACCGTGCGCACCATCATCGGCGTGGCTGTGATGAGCGTGTTTGTCGTGGCAGTCAACCGCCTGTTCTGGAATCCGCTGCAGCGACTGGCTGAACGTCGATTCGCGCTGAATTAATGACGTTATATGGAGCTCCCCTCAGTCGCCTTTGGCGACAGCTCCCCCTCAGGGAGGGTAGCTGAATGCGAAGCGGGCTGAGCCCCTCCCCCAAAAAATTAAGGACTTAAGGAGAACACTATGACCATCGCAAAAGAAACCATTCGTTCGCTGCGGGCGGTGACCCCGCAAAGCACCATCATCGAAGCACGGCACATCAGCCAGCGCTTCACGGCGGACAACGGCACCGAGCTCACCGTGCTGCACGACATCTCATTCAACCTCTACGAGGGCGAGATCGTTGCGATTCTGGGCCGTTCGGGCGCCGGCAAGTCCACATTCTTGCGTGCACTGGCCGGACTGGTCAAGCCCACCAGCGGCACGGTCAAGTATCGCGGTGAGACTTTGACCGGGCCGAATCCCGGCATCGCGCTCGTATTCCAAACCTTCGCACTGATGCCGTGGCTCACGGTGCAAGACAATGTGGAGTTGGGTCTCAAGGCACGCGGCGTGCCGAAGGCGAAGCGCACCAAACTGGCGCTGGATGCCATTGACATGATTGGCCTGGATGGCTTTGAATCGGCATATCCCAAGGAATTGTCCGGCGGCATGCGGCAGCGCGTGGGCATTGCACGCGCCTTGGTGCTGCGGCCGGACGCGCTGTTTATGGATGAGCCGTTCTCCGCGCTGGATGTACTGACTGCCGAGAATCTTCGTCAGGAAGTGCTCAAGCTGTGGGCGAGTGAACAGCGCAGCATCAAATCGGTGCTGATGGTTACGCACAACATTGAAGAGGCCGTGGAGATGGCCGACCGTGTGGTGGTGCTGGGCTCGCATCCGGGACATCTGATCGCCAATGTTCGGGTCGATTTGCCGCGCCCGCGCGACCGTCACAGCGCGGCATTCGAGGCGATGATGGACAAGCTGTATGCGATTTTGACCGGGCAAGCCACACAGCCCGCGCACAAGGCCGAGGCTCCCGAACTATCGGCATCGAGTGCGAACGTGCCGGCCATGGATGAGACCAACCTGCAGACGGCTGAACCCCTAGAGAAGATCAAGGGCCGGCCGTTGCCGAACGCCACACCGGGCGGACTGGCAGGCTTGCTGGATGTGGTTGCCGAACATCCGGACGGCATCGACTTGGCTGACCTGGCATCGGATCTCTCGTTCGAGGTCGATGACCTGTTCCCGCTGGTGGATGCCGGCACGCTGCTGCATGTAATCGTCGTGCGCGACGGCCATGTACAAATCACCGAGGCTGGCGACGCTTGGCATCAGGCGGATATTCTGCGCGCCAAGCAGGTGTTCGCCTCGCTGGCGATGGAGCATGTGCCGCTGGTACGCAATATCGAACATGCGTTGCGGCACGCCTCGGGCGGTCATCTGCGTGGCGAACTCATGCTGGATCTGCTGCACGCGCGGTATTCCGGCGAGGATGCACACCAGCAGTTCGCCATCGCCGTGGAGTGGGGCCGTTATGGCGAATTGTTCGATTACGATGCCGACGACGACCTGCTGACGCTGGATGAGGCGAATAAGGGTGCCTGAGCGTTGCTTCCCGCACCAAGGCATTCGCCCATCATTTCCGATACCGGACGCGATAAAGGCGACCGAGCACGCTGGTGATGCGGGCGATGCGATAACCGACCTACATAGTGCCTTTATACCTGCAACCTATTTCGAGAGCTCCATTTATGAATTTGTTTGCAGGTAAAAGGTGCCGTTTTATAAGCTTATTTCGAGCTTATAACCTTCTCACTTATATTTTTACAGGTATTTGCAGGTATAACGGGTCTATTTACGACCCATATTTGCAGGTATAAAGACACCATTAAGACGATTGCAGGTATTTGGTGTCAATGTGGAGGACGTTTGAGGCTCTAACTCGACGCAAAATACCTGCAACCTTTGTAAAAGACACCTTTATACCTGCAAATAGGCGTCAGAGCGGAATGACCACGTTCAATTCCTCTGACAGACTTCAGCCCGCATATGCTAAGGGCCCGGCATCCGGAGATGTCGGGCCCTTAGCAGGATTCCTCAGTCAACTTTCTTGAGGAAGGCGAATCAGAATTCGCGACGTGAATGGTCGCCAGACCATTCACCAAACGGCACAGCTACGGTCGCGCGAATCACAAATTCTGACCGAGCGCTAGCGAATCAGAACTCGCGCCATGGACGGTCGCCAGACCGACCATCAAACAACACAGCGCGGCGCGCCAACCGCGAGTTCTGATTGAAGCAACGCAGGAGCGGAGATCAGAACTCGCGCCATGGACGGTCGCCAGACCGACCATCAAACAACACAGCGCGGCGCGCCAACCGCGAGTTCTGATTGAAGCGACGCAGGAGCGGAGATCAGAACTCGCGGTTGGCGCGGTAGAACTTGATCAGGCTCTGGGTGGAGGCGTCCTGGGCGGCGAGGGCTTCGTCGTCCTGGGAGATGGCCGGGGTGATCTGCTTGGCAAGCTGCTTGCCAAGCTCGACGCCCCACTGATCATAGGAGTCGAGGCCCCAGACGGTGCCTTCCACGAAGGTGATGTGCTCGTACAGGGCGATGAGCTCGCCGAGTGCGAACGGGGTCAGGGCCACACCGAAGATGGAGGTGGTCGGACGGTTGCCGGAGAACACGCGGGCCGGAACGATCTCTTCCGGAGTGCCCTCGGCGCGAACCTCGTCAGCGGTCTTGCCGAATGCCAGAGCCTTGGTCTGAGCGAAGTAGTTGCCCAGGAACAGCTCGTGCACGTCCTGGTCGCCATCCTTGGTCGGGTTCGGGGTGTTGACGAACGCGATGAAGTCGGCCGGGATGAGCTGGGTGCCCTGATGGATCAGCTGGTAGAAGGCGTGCTGGCCGTTGGTGCCGGGCTCGCCCCAGAAGATCTCGCCGGTCTCGGAGGTAACGGGGGTGCCGTCCCAGCGCACGGACTTGCCGTTGGACTCCATGGTCAGCTGCTGCAGGTAGGCCGGGAAGCGGTGCAGGTACTGGTCGTACGGCAGCACGGCGTGAGAGGCAACCTTGAAGAAGTTGCGGTACCAGACGTTGAGCATGCCGAGCAGCACCACGACGTTCTTCTCGAACGGGGTGTTGGCGAAGTACTCGTCGATCTCGTGGAAGCCGTGCAGGAACTCCTCGAAACGAGCCGGGCCGAAGACCACGGCCAGGGAGGTGCCGACGGCGGAGTCGACGGAGTAACGGCCGCCAACCCAGTTCCAGAAACCGAACGCGTTGTTCGGATCGATGCCGAACTCCTCGACCTTCTCCAGGTTGGTGGAGACGGCCACGAAGTGCTTCTTGATGGCTTCGGCCTTCTGAGCCTCATCACCCTCGGCGATGGCGCCGTTGGCGGCGAGCTCCTCGAGCAGCCAGGTGCGGGCCTCGCGAGCGTTGGTCAGGGTCTCCAGGGTGGTGAAGGTCTTGGAAACGATGATGAACAGGGTGGTCTCCGGATCGAGGCCCTTGGTCTTCTCGGCCAGGTCGTTCGGATCGATGTTGGAGATGTAGCGAGCGGAGATGCCAGCGTCGGCGTACGGCTTCAGCGCTTCGTACACCATGACGGGACCCAGGTCGGAGCCGCCGATGCCGATGTTGACTACGGTCTCGATCTTGCGACCGGTCACACCGGTCCACTTGCCGGAACGAACGTCGTCAGCAAAGGCGTAGATCTTGTCGAGGGTCTCGCGCACGTCCTTGACGGTGTCCTGACCGTCAACGATGTACTTGCCCTCATCCTCAACCGGGCGGCGCAGAGCGGTGTGCAGCACAGCGCGGTCTTCGGTGTTGTTGATGTGCACGCCGGAGTACATAGCCTTGGTGCGCTCGTCAAGCTTGACGGCCTTGGCGAGGTTGGCGAACAGCTGGAGGGTCTCCGGCTTGATCAGGTTCTTGGAGAGGTCGAAGTGCAGATCGCCAGCGTCGAAGGACAGCTTGTCGACGCGCTCGGCGTCATCGGCGAACCACTTCTTGAGGCTGACACCCTCGGACTGAAGCTCGTCATAGTGCTTCTGCAGGGCGGCCCACTCGGGGGTCTGGGTGGCGTCAACGGGCGGATTGATGGCCATAGGATTCCATTCCTTTCATCAGTGACTGGAGCGCCTGTGCATACAGCTCACACACGCTCCGTATCACCAAACAGAATACTCACAAATTCAGACATAAAAAGAACAAAATTATTCAATTGAGATAAATGACATCGATTGCACCGTTGCGTTAACCATAATACCGCAATCTCAGGCCGCAGTCACGACTAAACAAAGCCATTCCCAACGGAATTCGACTCACTTGTCGCGAAAGATTCGACGCCTGCATACCAGCGAAATCATGTGCGACACCACCAATCATTCTTGATTGGACTTTTCGCGGGGTTACTTTATACTTGACTTCTTGTGCGCGGCTGGCGAAATGCCTCCCGCGAACCAAGCCACTTTAGCTCAGTCGGTAGAGCGGCTCACTCGTAATGAGCAGGTCGTCAGTTCGATTCTGACAAGTGGCTCGAACACCCTAGGCTGGTTCGTCCACCTAGGGTTTTGCATATCGCCCAATACGCGCAGGTTCCGAACGAGCCGGTGCCGTTGAGCGGCGTGCACGCGCGAGTGGCGGAATTGGTAGACGCGCAGGATTTAGGTTCCTGTGTCTTTGACGTGTGGGTTCAAGTCCCATCTCGCGCACTGGTTAAGACCTCCCAGAACCACTGAAATACCAATGATTCTGAGAGGTTTTCTTCTATCATTCCCGCTGTAAATATGATGGAAAATATGAGATTTTCGATGGTTCAAGACCGAAAACGGTTGAGCCAGAGATTCTGTTTTTCATATGGTTTGCGGCCTGTTTCCGCCCTTCCGGCACCCACTCGTCCACGGTGTGGCGATGATATCGCGCGATATCCGAAATACGCGGAACATAGAATCTATCAGAGGCTAGATAAGGGAGAGAGTTGTGTCCGCCATACTGACGCCGGTCGGCCTGCTGTTATTCATGCTCGCCGGATACT
>BABC01000071.1_pt1 | contig 16034 bp, 7 predicted proteins | sample 270348 | NCBI WGS metagenome assembly BABC01 (sample SAMD00036532, study PRJNA27871) | human gut metagenome | isolation source: feces from healthy human sample In-B, Infant, Male
CCACGCAAACCGTGGATACGGGAACACGGAAAGGAACGACATCATGGAGATCAACAGCCGATGACCACCAGGAACATGCTGGCATCGACGCTCACAGACTACAAGAAACCGGTCAAGCTGCCCAAGATCACGGTGGAGCTCGACCCCGAGCTCAAGAAACGGTTCAAGGCCGAGGCCGTGCGACGCGGCACCACCATCCGCGACATGCTCACGGCATGGATCGAACATGACTGCCCGCCCCTCGACGCGGCGGATGCAAGGGCCGAGGCGAAGCAAGACGGAAGAAGGAGTGGATGATGACGGATGACATCGAGGAGCGGGCCGTGCTGGCCCGTCGCGGGATCATGGATCATTCGGATTGCGAGGACTGCGTGGAGGACTGGACGTTCCTGATGCGTCAGGGACGGCGGGAGTTCCCGTTGGGATTGCGCACGGTGCTCGCGTGCCTCGCGTTCGCCGAACGCGAGGGCGCGGTGCCCGAGCTGCCGGCGGATTGGTGGGTTAATATCAACAGGAGGTATCAATGACGACGATGCGCGGCGAGGGGGGCCGACTATGGATGTGTTCAAGGCATGGCCGGGAAGGGCGGAAAGCATCGTGATCAGCCAGGAGTCATACATGGGGTGCACCGGCGGCGTGGCCCCGTGGCGTCGTGACGGCGACACGGGGCCGTCCTACTACGCGGTGTGCCCGCTGTGCGACAATCCCATCCAGATCGTCGGTCTGTTCCGCCGGCAGGAGGAAAGCCGTGCGCGCCGGCCCTACGGGCGGCACCACCGGGGCGACGTGCCGGGCCTGTGCCGCTACGACGAGGACGCCTACCTGCACTGCCCGTATGCGGATCCGAACCATCGGACGGACACCCGAGCGAGACGTCATTCGAAGGATCCGACCGGGCGGGCCCTGTATGGTCTCATGCGCGGCGAGTTCGACCGGGTGACGCTGGCGTGGGAACGGTTCTCCGGCATCCATCTGGGGCCGGGGGCCGCCCGTGACATGCTTCGCAGATGGCGGGACGACCAGGGATGGCGCTATTACGACGCGACCTACGGCAATCTGCCGCAGATGCTGTTCTTCGCGGCCGGCGGACAGAACCTGGTCAAACGCTACATCGTGCCGGGCAGTCCGTTGCACGAACGGCTGAAAGGCGTGCCGCAGGTGAGGCTCGCGCCGGCGCGCTCCCGGTACGTGCAGGTGGACAAGGCCGGGCCGGGGTTCCTTACTCTGGATTTCCTGCTGTACGCCCGGCGCATCGAATGGGACGGACAGCACATGAACGAGACGTTCAGGCTACGCGGCCTGCTGGGCCGCGACGACGGGCAACAGGCCTTCGATGACCTGACCCTCGACGTCGATCAGGACTGGCTCTCCCACACAGCGGACGCCCAACCCGGCCGTGACGGGCGGCTGCTCGACATCGCGCGGGAGACGCTGCGATGAGAGACGAAATTGAGACGACAATCAAAACAAGGAGAACGACAATGAACCCCGAGAACGAGATCGACAAAACGGAAGCCCTCGAACCCGTCGAAACCGCTGCCGCAAACGTTGCGGAGGCCCGTGGCGGCGTGGACGGAAGGAGGCGGCCGAAGTGGCTGCTGCCCCTGATCGCCGTCGTCTGCGCGGTTGTGCTGGTCGTGGCGGGAGTCGTCGGCTGGAACATGTACCGTGGCGCGAAGCTCGCGGAAGCGAAGGAGGCGTGCGCCACCGCCGCCGACGGCGTGCGCAACAATGCCAACGAATACAACGCGCTGCTCAACGGCGATGCCGCCGATGCCGCCGCCATCAAGGCCGAACAGGTCAAGGACTCGAAGACCGTCGAATCCTTGGGCAAGGAGCTCAAGGCCTCGGCACCCGAATACGAGGGCTGCGTGGCCGAAAACGCGCAAGGACTGGATGCCGCCACCGTGAAGCTGGGCGAACAGGCCGACTGGTACAAGGCCCACGAGAAGAGCCTATCGAAGGCGGTGAAGGCCGTCACCGAATCCAAGGACTCGAAGAGGCTGGATGACGCGAAGGCGAACCTCAAGGCGAAGCTGGACGAGGCATCGAAACTGCTCACGGATTCGGATGGCAAGGTGCAAGACAACGCCACCCGCGAGACCCTGACCAATGCGATTGACGCGGCGAACAAGCTCAAGGACGCGAACGACGCCACGAAAATCGACAAGGCGCACAAAACGCTGGAGGATGCCATCAACGGCGTGAACGCGAGCGTCCAGGCCAAGACGGACGCGGATGCGCAAGCCGCCGCCGCAGCTGCCGCTGCCGCTGCGGCTCAGGCGCAAGCCCAATCCACCTACAGCGGCGGCTCGTCGTACTCCGGCAACACGTACAGGCGCACAGGCACAGGTGGCTCCAACGCATACCGAGGCACCACATCGGGCGGATCCGGTTCGAACTCCGGTTCCGGTTCGACCGGCGGCTCTGCCTCCACCACAAGACCAAACCTCAACGGCGGACACGGCATCGGCACATGCGTAGATGGTTGTGCATCGTTGCCGCCTATTCAGCACTGATTGATGATTGGCTGTTTGTGGCCCGCACCGGGAAACCGGTGCGGGCCACAATCCAATCAAAACAAGGAGAACGACAATGAACCCCGAAAACGAGAACGACAAGATGGAAATCCTCGAAACCGTAGAAACACCCGCCAAGAACATCACGGAGCCAAGCACGGGTGAAAGGAAACGGCCGAAGTGGCTGCTGCCCCTGATCGCCGCCATCTGCGCGGTCGTGCTGGTCGTGGCCGGCATCATCGGCTGGAACACGTACAGCGGCGCGAAGCTCGCGCAGGCGAAGGAAACGTGCGCCGCCGCCGCCGACACCGTGCGCAACAATGCCAACGAATACAACGCGCTGCTCAACGGCGATGCCGCCGATGCCGCCGCCGTCAAGGCCGAACAGGTCGAGGACTCGAAGACCGTCGAATCCTTGGGCAAGGAGCTCAAGGCCATGGCACCCGAATACGAGGGCTGCGTGGCCGAAAACGCGCAAGGACTGGATGCCGCCGCCGTGAAGCTCAATGAACAGGCCGACTGGTACGGGACCCACGAGAAGAGCCTGTCGAAGGCGGTGAGGGCCGTCGTCGAATCCAAGGCCGCGAAGAGGCTGGATGACGCGAAAACGAATCTGACGGCGAAGCTGGACGAGGCGTCGAGGCTGCTCGCGGATTCGGACGGCAAGGTCGCGGACAACGCCACCCGCGACGCATTGTCGAACGCCATCGACGCGGCGAACGGGCTGAAGGACGGGAACGATCCGGCGAAGATCGACGGGGCGCGCAAGACGGTGGAGGATGCCATCAATGGCGTGGCCGCGAGCGTCCAGGCAAAGACGGACGCGGATGCGCAAGCCGCCGCAGCGGCCGCAGCGGCAGCCCAGGCTCAGGCGCAGGCCCGATCCGCCTACAACGGCGGCTCCTCCTACTCCGGTGGCGCGTACAGGCGCACGGAAGGCTCCGCTTCCGGCTCCAACACATACCGTGGCACCACATCGGGCGGCACCGGCTCCACGTCCGGCTCCGCCCCGAAGCCGAACCTCAACGGCTCTTACGGCTGCACTGAGGACTGCTATGTTCCGCCGAACAATCTTATTCAGCACTGATTGATGATTGGCTGTTTGTGGCCCGCACTGGGGAATCGGTGCGGGCCTTTTTTCATGGATTTTGTGAGGAAGGGACATGTTCCCGCGAACCTGTATTCCCTTATTCCCGTGTGCCCGTGTTGCCGGGAAATACTTCCGGATTTTTGTAGACGCCATGCTCCGTGGTTCGGCGTGTCGTCTGTGAGGCTTGTTGGTGGCTGCCGGGGCAACCGGCGGCTACCTCCCGTTATTCCTGCGGTCGGAAGCCCCGCCACCCCTTGAAAAAAGGCGGCGGGGCCATGACCGGAAAGTTTGAGGGGAGGGGATGAACAGACAAGGTTAACGGAGGTTCATTTGAACTTTGGCAGGAAGACGATGAAACCCGGTCTGAGAAAGGTCGCCGCGCTCATACTCGCGTCCGTGACGCTGTTCGGCTCAGGCGCGTCGGCCGTGTCCGCCGCGTATGCGGACGATACGACCATGGGCACGTCCACGCGAATCCAAGCCGAACCCGACAAGACGACCACAGGCGGCGACGAGGCCGCGACGAAACCCGACGCCGGTTCCGGCGACGAGGCCGGAACCGGTGCGGACAAACAATCCGGCACCGGTGCGCCCGCGCAATCCGCTCCGCAGGCGGATACGGGTCAGGCCGCGCCGGACGTGACCGTCCACGACATGCTCGACACGGACAGCGCCGCCGTGAGCAGGCTCAGGCTCACCGACCGCATCACCGGCACCGCGCCGTTCGACGCGGACAACGGGCGCGGCGACGACAAGGACGAGAACAACGACATCGTCCGCTCGTACGACACCGTGACCTACGACTACGAGTACACGCTCACCCCCGACTCGACCATGGACTACTACCGGCGCACGCGCGTCGGCTTCCGGTTCGAACTGCCCTACCCGAAGGACAAGGTCACGTTCGACGCGGAGAAGATGGGCTGGGTGGACCATACGCCCGGCTACGAGCCGAAACTCACCACGGAAACCATCGACGGGATTGTCACGCAGGTGTACACCTGCTACCGCCTGTTGGAGCCGACCAGCCAGTCGCCGACCGTGAACCCCGGCACCGGTTCCATCGGCCTGTCGGTCGCCGTCAAGGGCGCGCCCCACGGCTACCGGTTCCATCCGACCGTGAAGGTGTGGCCCGCATGGGACGCCTCGAACCCGACGAACACGGGCACGCACAAACGGGCCGAGGACACGCCGGAGGATGTGACCGTCAGCGCGAAACTCAACCTGAACGTGCGCATGGTCAACTACGGCAACGTGGACAGGGGCGTGTTCGACTTCTCCTCGGGTGCGGCGAACGCGCCCAACAAGGACGAGGGCAAGGTGACCGGCTTGGGTTTGGGCATCGCATTGGTCACGGAGATGCGTTGGCCCGACCGGACGAAGGGGTTGAAGGGTTTGGAGGCCCCGACCGGCAGGATCACCTATAGGCTTCGCTTGTCCAACCAGTATTCGGATGATACGAAGGCCGGGACGAAGCATCCGATGGAACGCCGTTGGCAGCCGTTGCTCTACGATTACGGGCATATCGACAACGAAGATTCGAAGTATGGGCGGACGTTCGCATGGATGGGCGACCTACGGTATCAGGCTCCGGGCGTCGCCGACCATGCCGACGGGAACGACCGTGTGGCGCGTGGAAACACGACAATCACGACCACGACCGGCGGGCAGGGCACGGACGTGACCGTCTCGTTCGACGGCTACGACACGTCCGTCTTCCCCATCCACAATAAACTGAACGGCACACACAATAAATGCAGCACGGATTACATGACGTCGGACTGCTCCACCATGCAGGTCGGAGCCATCCACACGGACGTATTGCAGTTCATCACGCCCACCAGCCGTGACGGCCGGACCGTCGCGCAATATTACGGGAACGTGGACCAGACGGCCAACATCACCATGGACGACATGGGATTGACGGCCACCGGCGCCGGCGGGGACCGTCTCGCCACGGCGGAAGACAATTCGAATCAGGCCGTCACCGGTGACGACCATGCGGGTTCGGCCGTGACCGTCCGCATGCCGGGCACGTACAGCACGCGCGTCCGATACACGTATTGGGGCAACGACATGTCATGGAACGATGCGGGCACGAGCGGCGACTGGACGATGCCCGACTACGGCAACGGGTCCGACAGTCTCATACAGGGGTCGAAACTACGCCTCCAAATAGGCCACAACATCATCATCAACTCCGAAGGTGACGCCGAAGTGATGGGCATGGGTCTGGTCAAATTCGACCCGAACACCATCGGACCGGTGGACGACCATCCCGACACGCAGCCGACCATTTTCATGAACGTTTTCACGTGGGGCACGAGGGCAGCCAAACGGACGAACGCAATCCCCTACTGGTACGCCGTCAAAAAAGACGGTACCGGCTGGAAGGACTACAGGGAACAGCGCGACACGAAAATCAGCGGCCTCGACTACTATCCGACCCTCAACGAGGCGAAACGGCATGGCACGATAGTCGGCATGCTGTTCGAAGACCACAACACGGTGGACCCGACCGGCACGAGCTTCAACCGAACATTCACGCCCCTCGTCTCCCTGCCCGCCCGCATCCTCGACACCGCGAGAATCGGCACGGTCACGCCCATCGTCGCCGAAACCGCCTACTGGACGCGCAACAGCCTCGCCCGGATTGCGAACCTGAACGCGGACGCGCCGGACACGCGATGGCAGCAATGGTCCGACGGTCTCGCCACCCGCCTGCCCGAATACGCGAACAGCGTGAAACCCGACCTGACCTACAGCGGCGACACGTACCGTCCCGCCACGTTCGACGACAACGGCGTCTATCAGGGCGGCGACACCGCCGACACCCTGAAAGGCGACAGCCTGTACATAGCCGGCGAAACACCGCACATCGCCAAACAGGTCGAGCAGACCAACGAGGCCGGCAATACTAAAACCGTCTACGATTTGGACAAGGAACAGCGTACGGTGGACTGGAAGCTCACCGCCACCGCCGACACGTCCACGACCACGGACGGCGGACAATACACGACCGACTACATCATCACCGACACGCTGCCCAAGGGCCTGACCTACGTGGACGGTTCCATGACGGTCGGCGGCCAGTACACGCAGCATACGCCCGACAGGGGCACGGTCACCGGCGGCACCCCCGTCACGCCGACGATCGTCGTGAACAAGGACGGCACCACCACCATGACCATCAGGGTGAACGGGGCGCGCGCCGACTCCGGCACGCAGACCGTCATCCACTATTCCACCACCATCGGGGACGCGTCCGACCCCGACCATGACGTGAGGAACAACGATTCGTTCACGAACCATGCGTCCATCCGGTCGAAACGCAACATGGCTCCCCCATTGGCTCCAAAGGCGCAGATAGCCGACATGACGGTTCGCGTGTCCCGCACGCGCGCGTCCGCGTTGGCGACCCGAGCCGACCCGCTGCTGAACGACATCAACCGTCCGTTGGGATTCAGGAACATGCTGGGTAACTTCTCCAAGGACGAGAAGACCGACCCGTATGCGGTGGACGTCATGCCTTACACGGGCTTGAACCAGTCCAACTATCACGGCGACTACGTGATGGCCGGACTCACCGTCAAGGCGGGTGCGGGCGCAAGCATGAACGGCGTCAAAGTCTACTTCACGACCGACCAGAAGTGGCGCAACGTGGACGCGACGAAGATAACCCGCGAACAGGTCACACAATGGACCGAAGCCACGGTGAATGCGACCACAGGCAAGGTGACCATCCCCGACGGCTACAGCAAGCCGGTGGCATGGGCGTTCACCTCGCCAAGCCTGCCCGCCAACGCCCGCTACGATTTCAGCCTGAGCATCAAGCCCACGGGCAACAAGGCGGCGGACTCGTACGTGAACCGTTGGGCGGACGGCGACAACAAGGTGGACGCGGTCACGCAGGTCGTGGAACGCAAGGTCAACGGCGTCGCATGGTTCGACACCAATCATGACGGCATCCGACAGGATTCGGACCGGCTTCTCGCGGACGTGAACGTCACGCTGGTGGACGCGAACGGCAGGACAGTCACCAGTGTGGACGGCAAACCCTGCACCGCCACAACCGACAGGAACGGCCACTACGAAATCGGTTCCATTCCGGCAGGTTCCGGGTTCAAGCTCAGGTTCACGCCGAAAACCGGCACCGCTTGGCACGGGCAGAACGTCACCGTCAAGAACGCGAAGGACGCCAGCGAGGCGACCGACTCCGACAGCGACCGGGAGGACGATTCGCACGGCAACATGGTCGCCGGCGTCATCACGCTGAAACCGTTCCCCGCGTTGGACGAGATGACGTCCGCCGTGTACGAGGACCCGAACGAGGACCACGGCATGAGCGGCACGCTCATGCCCGCCACGCCCGCCACGTTCAAAGCGGTCAAGGTGCTGGACGGGCGTCCGAACGGCGCTTGGACCGACAAGGACAGGTACGTCGCGGACATCACCGCGTTGGACGGCGCGCCCGCGAACGCGGTGCCCTCCACCATCACGTTCACCGACAACAGGACGAAGACCGTCAAAATCAACTCCAACGCGTTCCCCACGGACGGCGTCTACCGGTATCAGGTCAAGGAACGCAAGGGAGACAATGCGGGAGTCACCTACGACGACCGCACGTGGGTCCTGACCGTCACCGTCACGGACGATTTGACCACGTTCACCCGTCGCATCACCGCCAACACGACGTGCGACGGCGTCCAATCCGACGCCATCCAGTTCACGAACACGTACGCGCCGAAGGACGTGACCGTAAGCCTGACGGCGCGCAAGACGTTCGACAACGCGGACGCCAGCCACGCGAAGCTCACCGACTTCCAATTCCAACTGTTCGACAACGAGCGGGCGGTCGGCGTGCCCGTGCAGACCGTCAACGCCGACCGGAACGGTGACGTCCGCTTCCAGCCGTTGACGTTCACCGCCAGCCAGCTGAAAGGCAACAAGTCCAAGACGTTCACCTATACGGTGCGTGAAATCCGCCAGTCGGCGGGCGGCGTCAACTACGATTCCCACATGGGAATGTGGCAAATCACCGTCACCGACGATTTGACCGGACAGTTGAAAGCCCAAACCAGAACGAACGCGGCCTATCCGACTACGTTCACGAACACGTATCAGGCGAAGCCGGTCAGCGTGCAATTCCGTGCGCACAAGACCCTCAACGACCCCGACCATACAGGCATCCAACTGCAAGCCGGACAATACGAGTTCAAGTGCGTCGAGGACAAGACAGGCGGCCAGGTCGGCACGGCGAAGACCAACGACCAGCGAGGCGACGTCCTGTTCGACGCCATCTCCTACACGCGGCCGGGAACGTACGACTACACCATCCGGGAAACCCCCGGCGACAGGGGCGGCATCACGTACGACACCACGAAACACCACGTGAGGGTCACCGTCACCGACGATGGGGAGGGACGGCTGCTCGCCGACGTGAAATACGACGGCGGGACCGCCATCCCCGAATTCACGAACACGTACCGGGCGCAGCCCGCCACGGACACGCCGACCGCAGTGAAGGCCGTCTCCGCGTCCGAAGGCAACCACTATAAGCTCAAGGGCGATGATTTCACGTTCACGCTCCACCGCGTGACCGCGCCCGACGGCGTCACGGCCGAAGCCGACCAGACGAAGACCAACGACGCCCGGGGCAACATCAGGTTCGACCAACTGTCGTTCCCGTTGCCCGGAACCTACGTGTACACCGTTTCGGAACGGGACGTCACCGTCCCCGGCGTCACCAAGGACGGCACCGTCACCACCATCACCTACACGGTCAAGGACGTCGGCCATGCCGGACGGTTGAAGGTCGTCGATAAGACCATCACCCGTTCGGACGGCAAGACCGCGAACGGCATCCGATTCGACAACACGTACAATCCGAAAGGCGTCGGCTGCACGCTTGGCGGCGTGAAGACCATCATCAACGCGGATACGGCGACCAACCGCATCCCACAGGATGGCGAGTTCACGTTCGCACTCACCTCGCATGACGGCGCGCCGATGCCCGAGGGGTCGAAGGACGGCGTGAAGACCGTCACCAACACCGGCACCGGTTTCACGTTCGGACGAATGGACTACGACAAGCCCGGAACCTACGTGTACACCGTCACCGAACAGGCCGGACGTGACCCGACCATCGGGTATTCCACCCAAGCCTATGACGTGACCGTCACCGTCACCGACCAAGGCGGCATGCTCTCGGCCACCGCCGACCGTCAGGCCAACGACATCCGCTTCGACAACACGTACACGCCGACACCCGTTGACGTGACCGTGAAGGCGGACAAGCACCTGACCGGACGTGATCTGAACGATGGCGAGTTCGCCGCCGAATTGAAGGATTCCGACGGCAACCTCCTCCAGACCAAACGGTTCGCCCGCGTTCCACGCGACGCGCAATCCGACAAGGCGAACGTCCGCGAAGGGGAAGGAACCCTCGAATTCGACAAGCTCACGTTCGACCGGGCCGGCGTGTACACGTACACCGTGACCGAACAGGACGGCAATCTGGGCGGCGTCACCTACGACAGGACCGTCCACACCGTCACCGTCACCGTCACCGAGGACGCGAAGACCCATCGGCTCGTCGCCGCCGTCTCCTACTCCAACGGCGAGGGCGGCGAGGAAGGCATCCTCTTCCGCAACACGTACCAGCCGGGGAACGTCATGGTCGAACTCGCGGCCAGGAAGAACCTGACCGGACGCGGGCTGAAGGCCGACGAATTCGAGTTCGAACTCGTGGACAAGGACGGCAAGGTCATCGACAGCGCGAGGAACGACAAGGACGGCGACATCCGGTTCAAGCCGCTCACCTACGGTCGTGACAACAACGGCATCGACGATTGCGGCGAACACCGGTACGTGATTCGGGAAAGCAACACCGGCGAGAAGAACGTCACCTACGACAGGACGGAACACCACGTGACCGTCACCGTGGGCGACGACCTGCAAGGCAACCTGACCGCCAAAGTCGAATACGACCCGACGGACGATACGGCGAAGGATTCCAGCGCCATGCCCGCCACGCCGACCGACAAGACCGACAAGACCAAGGGGGATGCCGTCGGGGACGGGCCGTCCACGACCCCCGGCGTGGTCACAACCACCGGAACCCGACCCGAGTTCACCAACTCATACATCCCACCGGCGACCCCGGCCATCGTGAAGACGATTCGCCAACTCGCCAAGACCGGCGTATCCACGCCGACCGTGGCGTTGGCCGCGTTCACGCTCTTGGGAGTGGGATTGATGCTGTTCCGCCGTCGCGGAAACCAAACCGAGACCGCGCGACACAGGAAGTAAGGCCACGGTAGGACAGTAGAAAGGCCGGGCAGGGGAGCGGATTCCCCGCCCTGCCTTTCTACTGTTTTCTTAAATGTCGGATACCCTGTTTGTGAGTGGCATTCAGGAGAACGGGAAAAACGTGGAAGACAATCAGCTTAAACGTGGCATGATGCCGCCCCTGATCGCGGCCGTCTGCGCGGTGATTCTGGTCGTGGCCGGCATCATCGGCTGGAACACGTACAGCGGCGCGAAGCTCGCGCAGGCGAAGGAAACGTGCGCCGCCGCCGCCGACACCGTGCGCAACAATGCCAACGAATACAACGCGCTGCTCAACGGCGATGCCGCCGATGCCGCCGCCGTCAAGGCCGAACAGGTCGAGGACTCGAAGACCGTCGAATCCTTGGGCAAGGAGCTCAAGGCCATGGCACCCGAATACGAGGGCTGCGTGGCCGAAGACGCGCAAGGACTGGATGCCGCCACCGTGAAGCTCAATGAACAGGCCGACTGGTACGGGACCCACGAGAAGAGCCTGTCGAAGGCGGTGAGGGCCGTCACCGAATCCAAGGCAGCGAAGAGGCTGGAAACCGCGAAAACGAATCTGACGGCGAAGCTGGACGAGGCGTCGAGGCTGCTCGCGGATTCGGACGGCAAGGTCGCGGACAACGCCACCCGCGACGCATTGTCGAACGCTATCGACGCGGCGAACGGGCTGAAGGACGGGAACGATCCGGCGAAGATCGACGGGGCGCGCAAGACGGTGGAGGATGCCATCAATGGCGTGAACGCGAGCGTCCAGGCAAAGACGGACGCGGATGCGCAAGCCGCCGCAGCGGCCGCCCAGGCTCAGGCGCAGGCCCGATCCGCCTACAACGGCGGCTCCTCCTACTCCGGCGGCGCGTACAGGCGCACGGAAGGCTCCGCTTCCGGCTCCAACACATACCGTGGCACCACATCGGGCGGCACCGGCTCCGGCTCCACGTCCGGCTCCGGCCCGGCCGGCGGCTCCGCCCCGAAGCCGAACCTCAACGGCTCTTACGGCTGCGGCAATAGCTGCACCGGCAAGGATGATGGCTACTACCATCACTGATTGACGATTGGCTGATTATGGCTCGTATCGGGAAACCGGTACGGGCCTTTTCCATGGATTTCGCAAAGGAAACCCATTTCCCCGTGAACCCGTGTCCCCGCATTCCCGTGTGCCCGTGTTGCCGGGAAATACTTCCGGATTTTTGTAGACGCCATGCTCCGTGGTTCGGCGTGTCGTCTGTGAGGCTTGTTGGTGGCTGCCGGGCCAACCGGCGGCTACCTCCCGTTATTCCTGCGGTCGGAAGCCCCGCCACCCCTTGAAAAAAGGCGGCGGGGCCATGACCGGAAAGTTTGAGGGGAGGGGATGAACAGACAAGGTTAACGGAGGTTCATTTTTATGAACTTTAGTAGGAAGATGAAGGCCGGTGTCGCCGCGGTGGCTGCGATCGCCACGCTTGGTGCCGGCGGTATCGTCGCTTCGACCGCTTTCGCGGGCGGTGGCGGCGGCAACCAGCCCGGCGCGGGCGGAAACATGGACGTGTTGCAATTCTGGCAGTACAAGGACGACGCATCGGGCGCATGGGGTCCGGCCACGAGTCTTGATTCGGTGCGCGCCGCCATGAACAATGCCGGCGTCGCGTTGCAGGGCGATGGCGTCACGAAGGCTCAGGCCGCATTGGACCAGGCCCGCACGGAATGCGAGACCGGTTTCCGGCAACGCCATCCCGGCGAGGGCGATGGTGACTGCCGAGTGGTCGCCGTCGGCGCGGTGCCCTACATCTCAGGCCGCAGCTTCGTTTACGACGGCACCGGTTACTATTCGCCCTCTTTACCCGGCGGCTGGTACGACAACTGGAACACATATGTAGCGCCATACAAGTACTACTATGCGGGCACTCAGGAATATGGCACCGCAACCCCATTCTCAGATGATCCGTCGAACAGTGTTGATGCGATCATGCGTCGCAACGTGGAGGCCTCCTCGAAGCCGTCGATCGTGGTCATCGTGCTCGACAAGTACCAGCCCGCGCCGCCCTCATATCATCTGGGCATCAGCACGCAGGCTGCGGAGATGTCGGGCCAGGCGGGCGACACCAAGGACGCCTCGGATGTGATCACCCTGTCCAGCGACGGGTCGAAGACCGAGAACGTGAACGGCACCGCGACCCTGCACTGGCGTGGCATTGACGGCACCGAGAAGACGGTGGCGAAGCAGTTCACCGCATCCAACAAGGGCAGCGCCACAGTGAGCGCGTCCTTCAAGGACATGGACGCCTCGTGGGAGTCGTGGCCTGCGGGCAAGCGCTGGTGGGACGTTGACGTGGCGAAGCAGGGCGACATGGCCGAAGCGGTCTCCCACAAGGGAGAGAACGACGGCAAGGAGTCCGGCGAGAAGACCACCACCCCGCCCGAGAAATGGCTGACCAACGGGGCCGGCGACACGGTGCGGGACGGCAACGACTCCATCGCGTCCGGCTCGCTGTACACGGCGCACATCAAGGCGCATTCCAACGCCTCCGGCAAGTTCTGGATCTACGACACGATCGACACCAGGGACGTGGTGATCGGCGGCACCGAGCAGGACGACGTGAGCAAGGTGACCGTGACCGACGCGAACGGCAACATCGTGCCGGCGGACATTTCCATCGACGATTCCATCGATGGCAAGCGCGTGGTCAAGGCGCACGCCACCGCCCCGCATTCCGGCCTCTACACGCTGAACGTGCCACAGTCGGCCAAGCCCACCGGCGGCGACTACGAGATCAACGACGGTTCCGTGGCGTGCTGGAACGGAGACAACGGCACCGGCAGCCTGGCCGACTGCCAGACCGGCAACAGCGACAGCGTGGGCAAGGTCACGCCGACCCCGGACAAGGTGTGGGTGCTGGACGAGTCCGGCGCTCTCGTGGCCGAGGACAAGCAATGGACCAACCAGCAGGGCGTCGATCAGAAGACGTTCCTCGTGGGCGACCAGGTGGGCGTGGTCGTCAACGGCAGCATCCCCGCGCACCTGCTCAACCCGCTGGCATCCTATTCCATCACCGATGATCTGACCGGTTCGAACCAGTGGATCGACTGGAAGTCCGGCAAGGTGTTCGTTGACGGCAAGGACGAGACCGCGAACTTCACCATCGCGATCGACCGGAAGGCCGGGACCGCGACCGCCACCGCGAAGTCCGCCTACATCGCGAAGACGATGTTCAGGAACAGCGCGAGCAAGGTCAGGTTCTACCTGACGGGCACCATCAAAAAGGGTGCCACCGAGGGCAAGAAGATCCAGCTGACCAACAAGGCGTACGAGAAGTGGAACAACGAGACCCGACCGACCAACGAGCCGCCGGTGTTCGTGTGGACGCCCAACCCCAACAAGGCGTGGGCCATGAAGGCTGACGGCAAGTGGCAGCTGACCGTCGATCCGACCAAGAGCGACAAGGTGGGCGGCGACGACAAGTACTACCGTCTCGGCGACGAGGTGGCGGCGGTCATCTCCGGCACCCTGCCCACAGGATTGGGCCGCGTGCCCGAGATCGCGTGGGCCGACGACTTCGCCAACGTCGATAGCATCCTCGACCTGAAGGACACCTCCAACATCAAGGTCTACGAGCAGGACACCACCGACGAGGCCAACGCCAGCGTCAACGACCTGAACAAGACCGGCAGGGACGTGACCGACCAGTTCGACATCACCGCCGAGGGCACCAAGGTCACGGTCAGCGCGAAGGACTCCTACGAGGCCGCGCAGAAGGATCTGAAGACCGCGAAGCAGATCAGCGTCGTGATCCCGTTCGACGTGAACTTCGACACCGTGAAGCTGCTCGAATCCCACGGCAAGTCCGAGGGCGACGAGCTCAACACGTGCGCGGGCCCGAAGGGCGGCGACCTCGACAACAAGGGCGGCCAGACGGTCGGCGGCAGCACGGTGGACACCAACACGCCGAAGATCTGCGTGACCGTGCCCCCGATCCACAAGCAGGTCATCGCCGAATCCTCCCAGGGCGGCGACCAGTCCAGCATCGACACCAAGACCGTGTTCCCCGGCCAGACCGTGGAATACACCGTGCGCGTGGACCCGAAGATCCCTGCGGACCAGGCATATTCGGTGACCGCCATCAAGCTGAGCGACACCTATTCCGAGTACACCACCGCGAACAAGCAGACCCTGGAGATCACCGACCTGGGAACCGGCGGCATCATCCCGAAGAGCGCCTACAAGGTGCAGTGGGACGAAGCCAACCACTCGTTCGAGGCCACGTTCGCCAGGGACTGGGTTGCCGCCAACTGGAAGGCCGGCTCCAACCCGCGCGTGCTGCTGCGCTTCGAGGCCAAGGTGAACGAGGACGCGCCGACCGACAAGACCGTCGGCAACAAGGCCGCGCTGACCGTCAACAACGGCGTCACCCCGTCCAACAAGGTCGAGAACGAGCCGCCGGTCATCAAGCCTTCCAAGCAGGACACGCAGAAGGACCCGACCATCAACATCGACGGCAAGACCGCGCTGCTGGGCGACAAGGTGTACTACCGCGTCAACATCGACGCCTCCAGGCTCACCGACACCGCCTACAAGGTATGGCGCTTGGGCATGACGGACGACTACGACCAGGAGTACCTGACCCTCGACGCGAAGCACGTGGAGATCCTTGACGAGACCGGCAGGGACCGCACCGGCGAGTTCAACATCCAGGACAAGGACGGGGTGCTCTACGCCTTCGCCAAAACCGTGGACACCCAGATCCCCGCGACCGGCGAGACCGTGAAGGGCGACCCGCAGCCCGGCGACCTGAAGGCGTACAGCGAGAAGTCCGACAAGGATTACGACCCGCTGAAGGACCCGAGCATCGACCAGTCGCTGCTGGGCCACACCTACCAGGTGGTCATGCCGATGACCGTCACCAAGGTCAAGGACGGTCACACGGTGGAGAACACCGCCACGCAGGTCACGAACGACAAGCGCGACAAGACCAACACCGTCACCAACCCGCTGAAGGAGATCAACCCGACCAAGGACGTGACCGTGCAGGTCGGCGGCGACAGCATCGACGGCAAGAGCGTGTATCTGAACCACACGTTCCTCTACCGACTGGATTCCAGCATCCTGCCCCCGGACC
>BABC01000005.1_pt1 | contig 15809 bp, 21 predicted proteins | sample 270348 | NCBI WGS metagenome assembly BABC01 (sample SAMD00036532, study PRJNA27871) | human gut metagenome | isolation source: feces from healthy human sample In-B, Infant, Male
CGGAACCGTGTCCTTGATGCCGATGCATTCGCGCGGGAGACCGTATCTCGGGAATGCGCTGAGCAGGTTCAAGGCATCCCCTTGTGTTTGTCTCCCGGCTTTGACGATGACCAGGCATGTGTCTCCGGCCAGCACGTATGGCACGACCATCCCCCCGGCCGCGGTGTCTCGGTCGGACAGATCGTCGGCGCTGATTCGGTCGAGGTCGAGCACCACGAAGTCCCATTTCTTTCGGGCTTCCTCGATGTATTTCCGGTAGTGTTCCCATGTGACGGTGATGCCTGCCGGCGGAGCGAATGAGAGGTCGTATCCGACGTTGAGCATGCGTCCGGGATTGGCTCCACGTTGCGGAGGCATGCCCGGCTGCCAGTCGGCTATCGTACGTACTCGCATGTTATGCGCCGGGTCGAAGAACGAGCGTTGTGAGGACTGTCGCATGTTTCCGTCGATGAGCAGCGCATGCAGTTTCATTTCCGCCGCCCTCTCGCACAATCGTCTGGAGGATACGGTCTTGCCAACGCCGCCGGTGTTGGATGTGACGATGATCATTGGAGCCATCTGCCGTGTCCGGCCGAGCATGATTTCCCCGATCAGTCTCTTGTCGATGACCTCTATGCCCCAGAACTCCTTGATGAAATCGGTGACGCTCCGGTTGAGCAGGTATGAGGGGAAGGATTGTGTTCCGACTGGTATCTGACCGGTGTCCGCCCAGTAGATTTTCCACCCCATGTCTGCCAGCGGAAGCCAGTTTCCGGGCATGTTGGTGAAGATGGTTCCATGCTGGCCGGGCTTCAATGGATGCTGTTTGAGGAAGTCGGATTGGGCGGCGAAATCCTCGCTTGCGGGTATCCGCCAACGTCTCATCGGCACCCTGTCTCGAAGCACGTCAAGCAGTCCGCCTTGTCCGATTATGAGACTTGCCATCGTTTTCCTCGCTTTTTCGGCCTTGTTTTTTGCTTGTTCCGGCGTTTGTGCTCGGAAAGTCACGGTTTCTAGACGTATTCGACTGATTTAGATTTATTGATTGTTTTTGTTTTGTCTGTTTTGCATTCTGTTTTTTTCAATCTCTACGTCTGTTCATTTCTTGATATTACGCTACCCTACGGTATTAACGCTTTATTCTTCGCAATTAACATACTCGTTCTTTTGTTGTTGTTTGGTTCTGCTTTCTCTTAGTTGGGGCTTGTTCTTTGTTGGCGTAGCTATTAGAGGTTTGCTCTCGGTAGATTTGCGTAGGGTGACGCGTTGCTGCTGTGATGCTAGGTGCTGTGTGACTATTGATTGCTCGTCGTTGGTTGGTGAGTGATGGTGGTTTCTGTGTGGCGGTTGCTTTTTCTTTCTTTGTTTACTTCTTGTTTTTTTTGGGGATTGACTTCGTTGTGTGATTCTTTGCTCTTCTGTTTTTTTAATATTCATGTTTCTTTGGCTCTTTCTTTCCTTTTTTCTTCTGTGGGCTTCTTGTGTTTTTTTCTGCTGGTTTTTCCTGTTCCACTGGAAGCCATTGCCATCGGGGCGCGGGCGGCGCGAAAAGTTCAGACTTTTCCTGATGATTCCGGAAAACTTCGGCTAGAGTCTTGATTGTCAGTTCGGTATACACCGATTTTTTTTCACAAATAACGGAGGAGTGAAAATGCCAGATTTCCCATGGAACAACAATTTCGACAACAACACCGTCGATCGGACTGAGCCGGCACCGGACGCGAACCGGAGCGTTGAACCGGAAACGGTTCCTGCGGCTGCCAATGATGTCACGGAACCGGTCGCCGAGGAGAACACCAAGGCAGCCAAGACCGCGCGCCGGAAGCCATCGCGCAAGACGAGCGATTTCCCCCACCTCGATGCCAGCGCTTACGAGAAAATCAAGGAGATGCTTGACATGCTCTCCGATTCGCGTACCGCAAGCGTCGCAAAGACCCTGTGCGAAACCAACAAGTCGGATGCGGCCACGCTGCTGGCGTTGCTGACCGAAACGAAGAACCGCAAGAAGATCGAGAAGTTCGCCAAGTTCACCAACGAGCTTGACAATGCCCAACCGTCCGACTTGAAGATGCGTCTCGCTTTCGCGTTCATGGAGGACAAGTCGTTGTCCAAGACGCTGTTCGCCGTGCTGAACGCCGCTGAACCTGAGCGCGGTTTCGGTCGGGCTACCGGCGACGCGATGAAGGATGTGACCGCCATCGCCGAACATTGGGGCGACGGTGTTGACTTGGGCATCGTCGAGAAGCTGAAAATCTGATCGGGGTTGCCTCTTGCATACGAACGAGGGGATGGTTTTTTAGCCATCCCCTCATTCGTATTTGTTTCGCTCAGTCAAGCTGCCGAACCAGTTGCATCGTTCCTATCACTTCGACGTCGGTCCTAAACGGACAAATGACTATGTAGTTCTCCGTCAGCGAGAAGTTCCATGATTCCTGGCTGAAGTTGAGCACTTCCAAAGTGTCTATGAGTTTCGCAGGCGATTGGCTTGTCGTTCCGGTTGATTGGAGGATGACAGGTAGATCGTCACGGCTGATGGCCAGTCGTTGTTCTTCCGGTGTGTAGAGGGCGGCCAGCACCAGAATCTCGGCGGCGACTGATCTTCCACGGAGTTTCGGAAGAGCTGATAGCGGCAGCGTCTTCGGATTCCTCTTCATCATCTTCTCGTATTCGGCGGTGAACACGATGGTCTTGTTGCTCCATCTTTCACCGGTTTTGATGGTCGTACTTTTGATTGGATGAATCTCTTTGCCGTATTTGTTGGTGAAGGTCAGGTCACGGTATTCGAGGATGGTTCTGATAAGGTCTTCGTATCCGGATCCGCCGGTTAGCAGTTTCGCACGGTTGGCCGCTTGTCTGAAGTCGCGGCCTATGGTGAGGGTTCTGGTCTTGGGGTCGTAGTCCTTGGTCTTTATGTTCACGGCGGTGGTGAAAAGAAGGCTGAGGACGCGTGGCACTCTGCCTGACAGTTTATGTTCCACCCCTGGCTGGTTCCTCATTGGCAGGAAAAAGGGGTAGGCTTCCGCCGTCACGTATAGTGTGCTGAAAGATTCCGGACTGTCGATGTCGCTGATGGGTTCCAACGTCAGTTCGAGTAATTCGTTCTTCATGTCGTTTCCCTTTTTTCTGAATTCAACGGTTTTTATGTTTATATGTTGATTTTAACCGTGAATTGCGAAAGACATGCCAACATATCCAGTATCGCACGAAGCTTCGTTGCTTACACAAAACGGAACAATGATCAACACCTTTCGGAGGTATCCTCCTGCATGTACTTCAGCTGATAATGGATTCGAGCCGATACCGTCTTGGGATCCAGACGATCATGAGACCAACGCGCCATCGTGATGTAGATGCGGCACGCCGGATCGGAAAACGCGACATCGCTGACACGCCAAGAGTTCTGATCTCCGGATTGTTTGTCAGTTTTACGCAAGAGCCACCACCACGATTCTCAACCGGAAAAAACACAAGGATGGAAGTCAGCTTGACTGCCACTTCTTCTTCAGTCCGGGGAACGTCACCAGCATGGAGTCCGCCGCCTCGCGGATCCACCCGTTGTTGCACAGCGTCCAGATTCGAGTCACCGGCAACGCGTTGTTGATTTTCTTCAACTGTTCCGCGGTCATGAGCTTCGCCGTCGCGGCGGTCGCCTTGTCTATCGCCTTGTCGGGTGAGATGTTCCCCTGTTTCTTGTCCACGGCGATACGGGTGAGGGTCGAATGCAGCCGGCTTAGTCTTTGAAGTTCCTTGCCGTCGGGGTGATAGACACGGGACTGCCGCGCGTCGATACTTTTCCTGCTCATGGGATACGCCTCTTATCGGCTGAGGATGCTGAGTCCGATGGACTGGCCCGCATACAGCTGGCGGTCGCTGCTGACCATGGTCTCGTCATATCCGTCCGCTCGCAGATTGCTTTCCCGTTGGTCGAGGTCCGGCTGGAAGTTGCGGCTCTTGGGCGGGATGCTCTGCATCATTGCGCCGCTGTTGAACCGGCATACGTCCCTGTCGGCTTCCTCGCTGGAGATCATGATGTCGATGTTGTTGAGCAGGCGCATGACCGCCTCATCGTGCGCGATGGTGCCGAGCCCGATCTTGCGGACGAATGCCGACTTGGTATCCAATAGGAAGTCGATGTGACTGTCGATGTATTCGATCCGGTCTTCGTCTTTGATTGGGTTTTGGGGTTGCGTTTGCGTTGGCATGATGCATTCTCCGTTTTCGCAATTAACGGTTTCCGTTCAATCGACTTATCGTCTGCTGAGACAACGGTCTTTTGTTGCCTTGGACGGTGTCAGGTCGTATCAGACGTTGCGGTTATTGCGTTTTCCTGTTTTGTTTTATGTGGACGTTTTCACTGTAACGCGACACTCCGATTTTGCCCCCTACCCCCATCTTCACAGATATATGTTATATTGAATGAGTCCACATAAAAAGAGAAAAAAAGGAAACGCCAGCATGGCAGAAAACGCCACACGGTTCTGGCGGACCATGACCTTCAGACAACTGAACGGCAGACGGGTCCGCCTCACCGCACATAACGGGGAACTCATCCTTGAAATCAAACTCGCGCCCGGATTCGGCCGTTCCCTCGGATCCCGCCAGAACCTCATCGCCGGCATGAAATTCGGCGAACTGTTCCACGAAGGCCACGACGGATTCATGGAACTCTCACGGCAGAACGCCGATATCGAAATCGAACTGCTCCCCGACAAGCCGACATACGAAACCATCACCGACCGCGACGAAATCCGCGAGGGGGACATCGCAGTCGCCAAGGACGGCAACCATTATCCGATCCTCGGTGCGAACGACGGCCGTATCACCATCGATGTATACGGGCAAAGCATCACCCTCAGCCGTGAAAACTTCGACCACTCGCTGCGCCCGAAGCTCCAGCTCCCAGATCACCCCGGACTGTGGAGAGACGGCGAAGACAACCTGTACGAGGCTTGGAAGGCCAACAGCGGTATTCTCTTCCTCCGACAGTCCAGAAGAAACGGACACTGGATCAGCGGAGACGTGATACCCATCGACAGGGCGCTCGAAGGAGAGGATTCGGTCACATTGGCGGAGCTTGCCAAACAATCCCCGTTCACTGAAATCGAGGTGAACATCTGATGAGGTACAAGAAAGGAGACCCGTTCGCGGCGCTTCGCCTGAACGAACGCAAACAACCCACGGAGACCATCGGCATAGAACTGAACGCCGCGGCAAAAGCCCTCTACCGGCTCGAATGCAAACGCTGTTACGGAAACCTTCTGGACTTCGACAAACTACCCGAACGAATCCGAAAACACTACACCAACAGCGCCTTTGAAGTGTTGGCCCATGCGAGGGAAGAACGGCATGCATCACAGTGACGGACCCCACGCTTCAGATCAAGTGGATACCGACGGATGGGCGGAGGAGCTGCTGCAGGAAATCGAGCGCTACCAGAATCCGGATTCATGCATTGACTTTTGACAAGGGGAAAACATGAACATCTATTTCATACAGGAAAAGACGGCCTCCGGCTGGAAACCCGTCGCCCGTCGATGTCTATCTGCATCGTTTACGCGCAGGCATCTTGCCAAGACCATGGTCAGACGGTACGTGAAAAGGCATGACGAGCTTGATGCGAATTCGTTTCGAGTTTTGAAGCTGAGCGTCCAGTGACCGCAATCCAAATCGACATCAGCGAAGACATCAGCCGACTGGACATTCCCAGCAAAGCCGACGCAAAGACACTCACCCTCATGCGTGTGGGCGCCATGCGAGGAATAAGTTTCTACATATCCCCCGCAGGTCAACCGTTGAACGAATCCACGAACGGAACATCCGTGACGAACATCAGCGACCTGATCACGCTTCGGTCATTCATCGACGAAACCATCGAAAAGGAAAAAGGACAACGGATTTGAAGGAACAAGCGAAAAAGGCAGCCTCCGATTATTGCGAGCAGCTGCGAATCCGGAACATTCTCACCATGCTTGAACTGAACGCTAGAGGCGAGTTCACCGTGTTCGAACGCCGGGACCTTTACTCAGCTTTGGACAATGAGCGGACCCGTACGGCATTGGGAATCGATTAGGAAAAAACATGCTGCCACGATCAATCAGTCTTGACAAGAGAACCATCGACTATCTTCTCACCTTGCCGACAGTGGTGAAGAGAGTGAGCTCCAACGGAGAGAAAATCTACTACACTTCCGAGTTCCGGGAATATGTCATCGCCCGATATGAGAGCGGCGACAGTCCCTCGGTGATTTTCCGCGATAGAGGAATCGGCCCGGAAATCATCGGATACAAGCGTGTGGAAAGATGCATCGCACGATGGTGCCAGTGCAAGGAGACTCTGACCACAGCGGAGCGCAGGCAAAAACGGATTGCCCGGATCGAACGGGAAATCGCATCACTGCGTCGACAAGAGGCGGAACTGAAGCGTCTCCAACAGGATCCGGAGGCGGACCGGTGAGCGACATCTTCAACCAGGAACCACCGCACAAGGATGATGCGGAACGCACCGTACTCGGAGCGATGCTCCAATCACGCGACGCCGTTGACGAAGCACGGCAGAAGCTCACCGAAAACGACTTCTACCAGCCGAATCATCGAACCATCTGGCAGACCATCTGCGAACTGAACGACAAGCACGGCAACGTGGATGTCACCCTGCTGTGCAGCACGTTGAACGAACGCAAGATGCTTGACCGTGTGGGCGGCATCGACTACGTGTCGAAGCTCGTGGATTCGGCACCCACCACTTCCAACGTCAGCGTGTACGCGAGCATGGTCAAGGACACGGCTAAGCGCCGCGACATCGTGCGCATAGGCACCAAGATCACGCAGCTTGGCTACACACCCGACGCGGACACCGACAACATCATCGGAGCCGCATTGGATGAGGCGTTCCATATCGGCGAAGATGATTCCAGCACCGATTACCGTGACATCTACACGGTGTCCACGGACATGCTCGATCATCTCGACAAGATCGCGAAGGGTGAAATCGAGGAGGGTGTTCACACCGGGTTCCGTGACATCGACGATGTGACGCACGGCTTGCAACCCGGACAGATGATCGTGGTGGCCGGCCGACCCGCAATGGGCAAGTCCACGTTGGGAATGGACTTCGCAAGGCATGCGGCAATCCACGACAACATGTGCTCGGTCGTGTTCAGTCTGGAGATGAGCCGCGAGGAAATCGCACAACGCCTGTTCGCCGCCGAAACGAACATTCCGTTGAACGTGTTCCGCGATCCTACGCAGATGACCGACGAACGTTGGGATGCGGTCAACGACCTGTGGAAGAAGCTCGAGGAGAAGCCGCTGTATATCGACGATTCCGCGAATCTGAAAATCCCGGACATTCGAGCCAAATGCAGAAGGTTGAAGGAAACCAAGGATTTGAAGCTCGTGGTCGTCGACTACCTGCAATTGATGTCCAGCGGACGAATGACTGAGAACCGTCAGCAGGAGGTCAGTGATTTCAGCCGCCAGTTCAAACTATTGGCCAAGGAACTGCAAGTGCCGGTCGTGATCCTCAGCCAGTTGAACCGCAACGTGGAAATGCGCGCCGATAAGGTGCCGCAGATGAGCGACCTGCGTGAATCCGGTTCCATCGAACAGGATGCCGACGTGGTGTTCCTCGTGCATCGTCCCGACGCATACGACAAGGAAGACCGTCCCGGTGAGGCCGACATCATCATGGCCAAGCATCGCAACGGGCCGACCGAAACATTCCATCTTGCATTCCTCGGACGCAACAGCAAGTTCAAGGACATGCCACAGGACTATACGACCGGAATCTAATCCGCAGGAGAAAAGGAAACTGATTATGGAAGAGAAAATCACCGCCAAGGTGGAAACCATCACCCCGGACATAGCGAAAACCATGCTCGACGAAAACGTCAACAACCGGCGTATCAGCCGCGACAACCGTGTACGCATCGCCGCCTTGACCATCAAGGCGTGGAACAAGTGGCGTAAGGGCAAGCCTCTCCGCCAGTTGAAGTTCTCAGCCGGAGAATCGTTCCCTACGCCACGCTGACCGGTTATCCGCAATCCACAACAACTGTCCACATAAAAAAACAATCAACAAAAGGAGCCATCATGGCATACAACAAGCGCTACCGCGTCACCCACACGTTCGAGGACGGAAGCCGTTTCATCGGCAACATCGGAGTAAAAAACAACACCCCGAACTTCCCGGAAAACATCGACGGCCGCACGATCATCGAAGTCATCAACGGACGATTCCAAGGCGTATTCAAACTCGCCAACGGAACCATCGGCCGCGTATACGGTGCAGTAATTCCGCCACAACCGGAAAACTGGATCTTCGAACCGCAAGGCGCATACAAGTATCTGCGCAACGAACTCGGGCCGAACGTGGAACTGCCGCGCACCGAACTCGACATCGCATCCAATCGCGACCCACAGCAGGACAGCGTCACCAGCGACGGCATCCCGGCCGACGCAAGTCTGCTGCAGCTCATCGCCTGACCGGAGCGGCATATGGCACAGATACCATCCGGATTCACCTTCAACGACGACATCACCAATGACGCCAGCGAACGATTCCCGCCACCCGCATTGGATTCCACCGGCATCAACTGGAATGATGCCGGCAGCGTGTACGACGCGATCCAACAGGTCAGCGAACGGTTCAAACAGGCGTTCGCCGACCTCATCGACCAATCCGCAAAAGGCACCGACAATAGCGTGGAATCACGCCTGTTCTTCACCATCGCCGCCTACAGCGCCATGAACGACCTGCACGACATGACCGTCCCCATCTTCTCCAGTGCGTTGATGGATCAGCATCCGGACTGGGTGCCGGTCATCAACGGCTGCGAAAGCAACAAGGAACTGATGGAAACCTGGCCGGACGTGAAAACCATCCACGACGCGCAAATCCAAGCAAACAAAACCGGCAAACCCGTACAAGTCCACTTAGAGGACGCGGACGTGGACGCCATCATCTCCAACCAGCCCGTACAGGAGGATGATTTCCATGCCGAAAAAAGCAGCCTGACAGCGATGCAGCTGGGCGTGAAAGGCGAGCAATGAGCTTCGTGAGCCTCGCCTCGCATGTGATCCTACTGATGCTCGTCAGCTGGTTGGGGGCCGAACTATTAGCCTCCGAAGACCGGCTGGCGCGCCGAGTATTTGGCAAGCTCAGCATATTGCTCGGCATGTATGCGCTGATGTGCCTGTTCTTTGACATATCCAATCTAACCCATGAGCACGATCCGCTCATCAGCGTGCCGGTCAGCGGCACCATGCTATCCGGAGCGGTTTTGTATGTGATTCGATATATCGGCGGATATGGGAAAGGAAGATGATGGCTGATTATTCCGCTTGGTTGAATTCCCTGCCTAGGGAATTTCATCTAAGTACTGGATGGTTTCTGATTATCATGATCGTCTCAGTACTCGGCTTGTTTCTGATGCTCGTTTCCTGCAGGGACCTTACCGATAGTTTGGGTTGGGAAAAATGCCAAGGATTCATTACGGGCGTCATTATCGTTGTCTGGGCGATCGGGCTGCTTTGGCTTTCGACTAAGACCGGAACGGAGCCACAGTACTTGACGTTCACGGAAAAGACGGAACGGACGTTCGATGTCAGTCATCTGCGTTGCGAAAATATCGGCGGATGCCCATCCAAGAAGCTGCCGGAAGATAGAACCGAGGCCACGTGGCTGCAGGGCAACAGGTATGTCAAGGGGTGGATACTTGTGGACGGTAACAAAGTCGGTCTCGTTGGATCCAATGGAATCCTATTAACGGTTAAGGAATCGTAATGAGCAGGACAATGACCTATGAGCAGCTGGAGTTGAACGGTTGTTATGCGATGCTGTGCGAAGCGTTGCGCGCCTGGTATCGGATCCAACATGACCATATTCGCGAGATCGCGGCGAAAACGTTGAAGGATGTGTACGGGTACGAGTTCCATCTGAACGGCGGAGGCTGCTCATGGAGGCATCCGGAAACAGATCACGAATGGGCAGTCAACGGGATGCGCGCACTCGGATTGCCGGCTGACAAGTTTGAGGAGAATGCTCTGGTGCTCGCCCGACTGCTCGGCGGGCAAGCGAAGGACTATGAGATGGTGTCCGGTCTCACTGTGGACACTATGATCCCCGTATACGGTTCCGATAGCGAACAATTCGGAGTGGTCGAACAATTCCACAACGCTTTCCGCCGCATCACCACTAACTGGGACCGTACCCTAAACCGTAGTGTCATGGACAAGAACCTGGAACGACTGCTGCCGTTGGCTGCGCATGCTGTGCGAGAGCATCGGGAGGGTCGGACTCCTGATTTGCGGCCGATGCTGGGACTGTGTCGTAGGAATCTGGACTGCGATTGATCTATTTTCCTTTGCGGGCAATGACCGCATACATCCTTCTCCAGAATGGGTAGTCTCCAGCCAGACCATGGTCTCAAGCTATCTGTTCCAAAGTGTCGTGCAACGGCTGGCGCATCGGGTGCCGGTAAAGCAACGACAAGGAGAAACGGATGGTTGATATCAATTCCGCATTTCTGCAATCTCGGGGGCTTTCCGAGCCTAAAAGCGATGATTCCCCGGAGGAGGCGAGACGAAAATCAGCGAAGATTGCACAGGTTAGGAAACAGGAGGAGACGAAAGAGAGGACTGAACAGAACTTGCGAGATTTCAATCGACTGATGGAAAGCATCAACAATATCGGAGCCGTATATGTTCCCGAAAAAATAGACAGCGAACTTTGCCGTTGGAAGCTCCAGAGGAGAATACTCCCGAATTGTCTCGGTCCATCGAATTCTAGATAGCGTCGAAGAACTCCCCCCAGTTCCTTGACGCTATCGAAGCTCCGAACGTATTCCCGGTTCTCGACTTGGCGGCGGGCTTCAAAGTTGCGGGACTCTCTCGCTTCCTCTCTCGGGTCGTGCATATGGTAAGAGCAGAGCTTGTTGGGAGTAGTATCTATGGGCTTGCCAATGAGAATCATGACTATAGATTACAGCTGATTGGCAGGCCTAGCATACCAGTTAAAACCGCCAGTCGACGGTATACCATGAAGAGAAAAAACGAAGACGAAGGTCCGTCCATGGCTCAAACCAGCATCATTAATTCAGCGAATGATTATTATCTCCGGGATCTGCTCAATCCGGATTCCTTACTTAAATATGTGATTCCGAAATATCAGAGAGAATACTCTTGGCGCAAGCCACAATGGGCTGCTCTCTATGACGATATTATGGGCGAATCGGGGTCTAAGCCTCATTTTCTGGGTACGGTCATCGCCATCAGCGGCGATGATGCCATTCACCCACAGTTAGAGCTGGTCGATGGACAACAGCGTATGACCAGCTTGTCGATTCTTCTTGCCGCCTTATACCGGGAGATGGCGGACAGGCGCGAACAGTTCATTGCGGATGAGAGCAGATTGTTCGAGTCCATTTCCTTGCGGAAAATGCTTGCCACAAACGACAATCCCCGACTCCGTCTTCAGGCTCAAGGCAACAACAATGCAGACTACGTGTATCTCGTCAGTTTGGCAATCTCCCAGAACGGACAAGCACCAACTCCTGTACCTCGATACTGGGGTAACCGAGGCATCGGTAAAGCATACAAGTATTTCCGCAGCCGAATAACCTCTGAGCTGGAAGGATCCACTGACCCGCTGTCCGTCATGTTCGGCATGGCACGTCGAGTCCGGAACACGGTATTGGTCAAGATAGAAGTACCAGATCATGCCAGCGCCTTCACCCTTTTCGAGAGCCTGAACAATAGAGGGATGGATCTGTCCCCCATCGATCTGATAAAGAACGAAATGCTCGCCCGTGCGGATTCCGACAGGAATCTTAATATCGATAACACCTACGAGAAATGGATGCGAGTCATCGCAGCGGTCGGACCCGACGGCGGTGCCCAGGAGCGGTTCCTGCGCTACTACTACAACGCCTTTAAGTCCACGGTTGGCACTCCGGCGACCCACTCAAACCTTATCCGATTGTATGAGAATTGGCTGGATGAGAAAGGTGTGGATGTCCTATTGGACGAGCTTGCCGAGTCGGGCAGAGTCTACGGCATGCTTGCCGGCTCCACCGATGATTGCGGCCTACCCGCATTCAAGAAGATATCCGATTCACTTCGCCATGCAGGTGGAGCTCAGGGATTCATGCCTTTGATGTGGTTCACGGCGAACCGAGAACGTCTGCAACTATCCGACAAGGATCTTGCCCATATCACAATGATGTTGGCAATATGGTTCGTGCGCCGCAATTTCACCGACTACCCGGCAACCAACACCGTCCAACGATTGTTCGTCGCCATTCTCCGCAATCTGGATGAAGACGAACCCCGAACCGCTGATCAAGTGATCCAATACCTGCAAGAACAACTCACGAAGCCGACGAATTATGCGTCAGATACACGCTTCGAGGAGTCTCTTCGGGGACCGGTGTACGAGGATAATCGTGACATGACACGCTATGTTCTCGCTGCGATAGCGCAAACCGGAATGACAGGCGAGACTTGGGTTGACTTGTGGCGTATGAACGAACGAGGTACCCAATACTATTTCACCATCGAACATATTTTCCCGAAAACCGAAAACATCACACAGGAATGGATCGATGCCTTCGGCAGCAAGGAGCAAGCGGAAGAGGTTCGTTCCACTTTGGTGCACACCCTCGGCAATCTGACCCTCACCGGGTACAACTCGGATCTAGGGCGAATGAGCTTCGAACGGAAACGCGACCGCAAGGACTCCGCAGGCCGCTACATCGGATACCGGAACGGCCTGAACCTCAACGATGATGTAGTGGACAAAATCAAATGGGATGCCGGAGCGATCAAGGCCCGTACCGATCGACTGGTGTCAGTCGCGTTGAAACTGCTACGACTGCAATAACCCATCATAAATGTGTAACGTCTACACATTTATGATAGGATAAATGTGTAACGTCTACACATTTATGATAGGGAGAGGCTATGAGACTCCAACGGGCAGCACTGAAAACGCTCAATCAGTGGAAGGCCACCCCAGACCATAAGCCCCTCCTGATCCGCGGCGCACGGCAGACGGGCAAGACGTGGCTGGTCAACGAGTTCGCTGACGGGCATTACGGCAATATCGTCTCGGTCGATTTCATGCAACGCCCCTCCCTGGCCGGCATATTCGAGCAGGATCTTGACCCGCAACGGATAGTCCGACAGCTCGAGCTCACGGCCAATCAGCGGATAGTTCCCGGCAAGACCCTGCTCTTCTTCGATGAGATACAGGAAAGCCCGCGCGCTTTGACCTCTCTCAAATATTTCACGGAGCAGGCGCCCGGCTACGACATCATCGCCACCGGATCCTACATGGGAATATCCAAGCACGGCAAATCCTCTTTCCCCGTGGGGAAAGTCACCATGATGAGCCTGCACCCGCTCTCATTCACCGAATATCTGGACAGCATCGGCCAGAACATGATCGCCGACACGATCAGGCAAGGCCGGTTCGAGGATATCCCGCAGGCGCTCGAACCCCGAATGAATGACCTGCTCAAAACGTACATGTGGGTCGGCGGCATGCCGGCCGCATTGAGCGCCCATCTGGACAATGGTATTCCACAGGATGTGCGGGCAATCCAACAAGACACCCTCAACGCCTATGACCTTGATTTCTCCAAGCACGCCGCCTATACGCTTGGAGAGCGTATCCGCCTCGTGTGGAATACGCTGCCATCGCAGCTCGCCAAGGAGAACCGTAAATTCGTTTACGGTGTCGTCCGGCAAGGCGCCCGCGCCCGCGAATATGAGGAAGCGCTCAACTGGCTGACAGATTACGGAATCATTACCAAAGTCCCGTGTCTCGATGCTTTGCATATACCTCTGACCGGATATGAGAGTCTTAACACGTTCAAAATATATTTGGAGGATACGGGCATACTGGGCGCTTTGTCCGGTCTCGACGTTGATACTTTGATAAACAAGTCGAAGCTCTTTTCCGAATTCAAGGGCGCATTCGTAGAACAATACGTATGCCAGCAGCTCGTAGTTCAAGGAATCAAACCTCGCTATTGGGCTAATCCGAATCCTCAGGGCAGGTCGGAAATAGATTTCGTTGTGGAACAGGGAGACGAAGTTTTTCCTATCGAAGTGAAATCCTCCTCCAATATTCACGCGAAAAGCCTCGCATATGTCTGCAGCCGATACGGGCTACATGGAATCCGCACGGGAGAAATAGGCTACAGGGAACAGGACTGGCTGACGAACATCCCGCTTTGGTGCGTGGATGGGCTGGGCGAATACCTCAGACGTCGAACCGCGGGAAAACGGCAGGTCGGATAGCGGCCGGATTTTTCTGATTTTCAACCCGGCCGGTCTCCTCCAAAAAGGTAATCTGGAATCAATCATTCCCCAGTCAGAGAGGCTTCACCGTGGTTGATTCCAGGAAATCCGCTCAAGCGAAACGGCAATTGCGGACACGGAACGGCGAGTTCGCCGAAGAGCATGACAAGAGTCTGCCGTCCGGCGACACGTTGACCGCATTCGAACGGAAACGGTTGAACAATGCGATGCTCGCCGCAGAAACGAACATCATCATGGATCCAGATGTCGCCGATTGCGCCGGATACGCCACCAGGCGCTTGGATGAGCTCATCGCCCGTCCGGCGAAACCCGGCGAGACCGATGACATGCCGTTGATCATCGCGAACCTGCGATATGACCCGCAGGCGCCGGGCGGCTCGCATGCGGACTATCTCGCCGACCATGTGCAGGCCGCTTACGACGGTATTCCCGTGAAATCCTATGACCATGCGCAGTTGGTGGAGGAGACCCGACAGCATATCCTCGAAACCGCATTGGATCCGAACAGGGAGTTTGCTGACCTCGGGTTGGATTCAATACAGCCGGGCGAACGATGGCCCTTCCGTCCGGACGAACTTGCCGGCAGCTACTACAGTGAGGATTCGGAGCGCCGCTACCAAGCCGCATTGAAAGGAACCCAGACGAAGCAGGCCCGATATGATGCGGCGACAGAGAAACACTTGAATCCACTGAACGATGAGATGCGCGACCTATACAAGGGGAACGTCGACCGTGGACTGATCAACGGTAGCGCGTTCGATGACAAAATGGCTTTCGCCGACGCATTGCATGAACTCCAGGAGGACGGCTGGAATCCGGAAAAAGGTAAGGAATACCGTCAGTCCAAGGACTTCAAGAAACTGGAAAAACAGTTGCTGAACGGGCGGAAACCAACCCGCCGCTACCGTCAGCTGCGCGACGCATTGTGCGACAACGAACGTGAATACCGGTATTTCATGGAGTCGAAACCCGATGTGTTCGACCCGAATGAAAAAGTCGAGAAACCATTCGCCGGTTTGGGGCCCGATGTCGGTCAAGCGGCGATGCTCCGCCTGACTGCAAAACATCGCGGCATCGAGGATGCCGTACGGTTGGCCCGCCGTGACCAATCCATTGAATACACGGTGGCCGATGCGAAAACCCATACGTTCCGGTCGGATCACGATGAGTTGAGGATGACGTATCTAAGCGATGGCAGTCCTTATAAGCCGGAGCATACGATCATCACCGCGAACGGCATCAAACCGGCTTCGGTGATGAGCTGGATCCACCGTGAGAAGCCCGGTTCCCCCGCATGGGAGCAACGGGCACGGCAACGGTTCAAGGAACAGAATGGTGGCGACTGGCGTTCTGCCGGCTGATCGTATTCTGCTTCGCTAAGCGCACTGGAGTTTTCGGTGCGCTTTTTTTGTTTTCATTATCCTATTTACGTGTTATACTGAATATGTCCACATAGAAATGAAAGAGGAAACCAATGAGCATCACAGACAAGCTTCAGCCNTAGAT
>BABC01000079.1_pt1 | contig 15598 bp, 13 predicted proteins | sample 270348 | NCBI WGS metagenome assembly BABC01 (sample SAMD00036532, study PRJNA27871) | human gut metagenome | isolation source: feces from healthy human sample In-B, Infant, Male
GCGCGGTATGAAGGAAATAGGGGAAGACGATATGACAGCACCACACACGGCAGCAAGCGCCACTGCGGCAGACATTGAGCAGGAAACGTCGGAAATCGAGAAGGAACGCCGAATTGCCAGCGGTGAGGCGAACAACAAGGAAAATCCTCATGGCCATGCGCTCGCTAGCATTTTGGGGCCCGCGTTCGTGGCCGCTGTGGCTTATGTGGATCCAGGCAACGTGGCCGCCAACATCACGTCCGGCGCACGCTACGGCTACCTACTGGTGTGGGTGCTGGTGCTCGCCAACGCCATGAGCGTGCTCATCCAATACCAGTCCGCCAAGCTCGGTATTGTGACCAATAAATCCCTGCCCGAGTTGCTGGGCGAACGTATGAGCGACGCCGGCCGGTTCATGTTCTTCATGCAGGCCGAGGTCATCGCCATCGCCACCGATTTGGCGGAGGTGATTGGCGGCGCCATCGCGCTGAACCTGTTGTTCGGCCTGCCGATGTTCATCGGTGGTCTGGTCATCGGAGCGGTCTCCACTGTGATGTTGTGGTTCCAAGGCGGCAAATCGCAAACCACATTCGAGCGCATCATCATCGTGATGCTGCTGGTTATCACGTTCGGCTTTATCGCGGGTCTGTTCGTGGCCCCGCCGAATCCCGTCGAAGTGGCCAAGGGGCTGATTCCGCGCTTTAAGGGTACGGATTCGGTGTTGATGGCCGCTTCGATTCTGGGTGCTACGGTGATGCCGCATGCCATCTACCTGCACTCCACACTGGTGAACGACCATTACGCGGGCGGCGAGAAGCCATCGGTCGAGCGTCAGCTCAAAGGCTCGAAGATTGATGTGGCTTGGGCGTTGTTGCTGGCCGGCACGGTGAATCTGGCCATGCTGGTGCTTGCCGCCAACTCCCTGCATGGCATGTCAGGCACGGATTCCATCGATGGCGCTCAGCGGGCGATCGCGCAGGTGCTCGGCCCGGTGATTGGCATGATTTTCTCCATCGGCCTGCTGGCTTCGTCGTTAAGCTCCACGTCGGTCGGCACCTATGCCGGCTCGGAGATCATGCACGGCCTGTTGCACGTCAACGCCCCGATGTGGGCCTGCCGTGTGGTCACGCTGGTGCCGGCTCTGATTGTGTTGTGGTTCGCCAAGGACCCTACGGAGGCACTGGTGATTGGTCAGGTGGTGCTTTCCATCGGCATTCCGTTTGCCGTGATCCCGCTCATGCGCTATACGCACAGCAAGGAACTCATGGGCAAATGGGCTGACGGCACAGTTAAGCACATCATCTTCCTGATTGTGGTGGCGCTGATTGTGGCCCTCAATGTGCTGCTCATCGTCCTGACATTGATGGGACGGGCGTAAGAAGCTGATGAGCTCGCTCCCGCCAGCGGGAGCGAGCAGCTTACCGAGCCATACGCCGTGCGCGGCGTTCGCGCAGCGCACGCAAGGAAATAATGTCAAGCGTACGCCCAGCGCCGTCACCCTTGACGCCGAAGAGCACCATCAGCACCATCACAAAGCACAGCAGTGCAGAGAAGCGAAGCACCCACTGGATGCCAAAGATGGAAGCCGCAACGGCTGAGACTCCCGCCTGATGCCTCCGTGCGGCGAACGTTTCCATAAGAATCACCAGCACAGGTGCACCCACGGCACCTGCGATCTGCCGCGCGGTGTTCGTGACCGACGATCCGGCAGACACCTCATCCGGTCCGTTCAAGCAGTTCAGCGACCATGTGGTAATCGGCATAAGCAGGAATCCCATGCCGATCTGACGCGTGAACTGGCAAATCGACACCCACCAAATCCATGTATCCATAGACACCAAAGACATGCCGAGCGTACCGACGGTCAGCACAATCGAGCCGCACAGCGCCACTGGTCGCGCGCCAAAACGGTCCATCGCCCGCCCGCCGAAGAACTGGGAAACGCACTGGCCGAGGGCACCCGGCAGCATAATCAGGCCGCTCATGGTGGCCGAATAGCCCCGGTCGGTCTGGATATACAGCGGCATGATGACCAGAATCGAGCTGAACGCAAAGAACGCCAGAGATGCCGTGATGGTGCCGACGGTAAAGGACCGATTCTTCAGCACTTCAAGATCCAGCAGCGGAGGCTGGGGGAGTGCGGTCGGCTCCGCGGCCGACTGCGCCGCCTTGGCTTCGCGATACCGCCGACCGTGACGCAGGTTGCGCATCACGAACCATACGATGCCGACCAATCCCACAGCCATCGGCCCCCACGTTACCGGTGCCGTAAATCCATAGGTCTCCGAATTGGTGAAGCCGAACATCAGCCCGCCAAAGCCAATCACCGACAGGCTTACCGAGAAGAAATCCGCGCGGGCCGACGGGTCATGAGAACCGAAGTTATGCAGTCCGAACATGGCCGCCACCAGCGAGACCACGCCAATCACGGTCATGGTCAGGAATATGGAACGCCAGCCGTTCGCATCGGTTTGCCAGCCGCCCAGCGTGGGGCCGATGGCCGGCGCCACACTCATGGCCATGCCCACCGTGCCCATCGCGAATCCGCGGCGAGACAGAGGATAAATGGAAAACACGGTGATTTGCAGCACCGGCCACATCACGCCCGTGCCCGCGGCCTCAAGCACGCGCCCGAGCAGCACCCAGATGAAGCTCGGCCCGACCCAAGACATCAGCGATCCGACCGTGAACACCGCCATTGAGCAAATCACGATCTGGCGGGTGGAGAAGCGCCGGGTCAGAAACGCGGTCAACGGCACCATCACGCCCATGACCAGCTGGAACACGGAGGTGAGCCACTGCCCGGTGGTCACGGAGATATGAAACTCGGAAACGATGATCGGCAGCGCCGAGCTCAGCTGCAGCTGCGTGAAATTGCCAACAAAGGTAATAAAGGTCAGGATTGCGATGGAAATAAATGCCGCGCGGCTCAGTTTACCGTCCACGTATGATTCCTCACGGCTCAGTACCCGCTGCAATTCGCCGCGACGATTCTTGATTCCCTGAGCTCCAGTCACGCACTACCCCACTTCTGTTGCTCGGCCTGTTGCCTTGGCGGTGTCGGTGGCGTATCTGTTCAGTGATATATGCGCCTCGCATATCAATGCGTATTCGGTGTATTCGGCGACCGTCGTCTTCGCGTGCTTGGCCGAGCAGCCTCTCAAAGCACCCCAATACGCTATACCCAGGGGTGGTCCAGTCGGTTCGGAATATGTGCAGAAGCGGGGGCGAACACGCTTTGTGCACAAGACCGGGGCATAATAGGCGGTTGGTTATTGCAAGAGGTTACAAGTCAATAAGATCAGTTTGGGAGTTAGTATGAGCGTTCATAGGGCAAGTCACGCAACAAGTATTCCACGCAGAAGGCACCGCATCTGGCCGTGGGTGGTGTTGATTCTGGCGCTACTTGTGGTGCTGCTAGGCGTGAGCGGATTCTTCGGTTTGAAGCTGTATTCCGAAGCCAAGCAGGTAAAGGCGCATGAGGAACAGGCGATGCAGCTGCTGGGCGGTGTGACCGACCTCGGTAACCTCGACAACCTCGATACGGTGAGCCAGCAGATCAGCCAGGCAAAGACCGAGACCGCGGCTGCGAACGAGATTGCGCACGGCACGCTGTGGAACATCGCTTCGAAGGCGCCGGTGTACGGCGACGACATCACCACTGTGCAGGGTATGACTTCGGTGGTGGATTCGCTGGTCAGTGATTCGGTGCCGCAGTTCATGGACGTGCTTTCCACGCTGAAGAGCGCACAGCTCAGCTCAGGCGACGGTCAGCTGAATCTGCAGCCGATTCTGGAAGCCCAGAAGAATATTGCCACCGCGAACCAGTCACTGCAGCAGCAGGTGCGGAAGTATCAGCAGCTGCCGAAGGCCCATATCGGCATGGTGAAGAACGCCTATGCCACCGGCAATACGCAGCTGACCAAGATGGCGGACAAAGTCAATCAGCTGTCCGGCACGTTCCAGATTCTACCGGACTTCCTTGGCTCCGATCAGCCGCGCACGTATGCGTTGATGGCTATGACCACTTCGGAGGAGCGTTCGTCCGGTGGCCTGATTGGTTCTGTGGGTGTGGTAACTACCGACAACGGCAAGATCAGTATCGGTGATTTCCGTTCGGATGGTGAATATATTCCATATGGTGCTGGTGATCCTACGGAAGACGAGCAGCGCATCTTCCGGCAGTGGGGACCATTGAACATGTCGTTCGATGTGCGAGATTTGGCCGTTTACCCTGATACTTCACGCAGTGCCGAAGGCATGCGCGCGATTTGGCAGCGCACGCCGTGGGGGAGCAATACTCAGCTGGACGGCGTGCTCATGGTTGATCCTGTATTTTTGCAGGAACTTACGAAAATCAGTGGTAATGTCACTATTCCTGATGGAACGGTGCTTACGGGAGATAACACTGCCGAGTTTTTGTTGAACAAGGTGTATGTCGATTACCCAGTCTCCATGCAGGACGCCCTATTTGCTCAAGTCGCAGAACAAGCAGTCGGTAGTATGTTCAGCAATGTTGATTTGGCTAAACTCACCAAGGTCGCACAGCTTATGGGTAGCATGGCCGAAGGCCGCCACTTCTCCATGTACGCATTCGACGAAACTGCTGAAAAAACCATTAGTGATGCAGGCTTTACTGCACAGACTCCGAGCAGTGAAGAGCATCCGCAGGTGGGAGTGTATGTGACTGAGCAGAATCCGTCAAAGATGGGATGGTATATTCATCGTACTTCGAAGGTGACTCGTTCCACCTGTGGTAATGATGGTTCTCAGACCTATCATGTGGAATATAAGATGACAAATACACTTGAGAACAGCCAGATTGGTGCTCTAACGAGCTATATCCTTGGCTCCGGCGGACAAGGTGTGGAAAAAACTCTGATTTATGCGCCTGCCGGGGGCTCCATCTCGAATCTTAAGACCAGTGGTGGTTCAGTGACGGAGAGCCGTCAAGAAACATTGAATGGTAAAACCGTGTATGCGAGCAATGCCATGATAGCTCCTGGAGAGTCCGTCACCTATTCCTTCGACGTGACCACGTCCACCAAGGCTGTCTCCGACCTCACTATCGACCAAACTCCAATGGGCTGGATTGATTCCGGTGTTACCACCGACACTGCTGCCTGCTCCATCAACAAGCAGTAAAAGTTCCCTCTGACGAGGACGTCAGCCACAGGCTCTGAGGGAGAGACAAAAGAAGGGCGTCAAAGCTGACGCCCTTCTTCGCATTGCGAAAACTACATACCAGTCCCATTAAATACCGCGCCCACTGTCTTCAGCAGAATCGCAATATCCCCCGTGATAGACCAATTCTGAATATATGACACATCTGCATATTCAGACTGTTCCTGAGACAAATCATTACGCCCGGAAATCTGCCAAGGACCGGTGATACCCGGCTTGACCAGTAGGCGAGTGGAATACAATGGCGAGTACTGGTCAACCTCATATTGACGTTGCGGACGCGGACCCACCATAGACATATCGCCCTTCAGCACATTGAAGAACTGAGGAACCTCGTCAATGGAAGTCTTGCGGATGAACTTACCAATTTTAGTAACACGAGGATCGTCCTTGACCTTGAATGTTGTTCCCAGTTCCACGCCAGCTGCGGCAGCCACTTCGGCATCCATCTTATCGGCGTTCAGCCGCATGGAACGGAATTTGTACATAGTGAAAGGCTTGCCGTAGATGCCGATACGAGTCTGTGAGTAGAACACGGGGCCACCGTCTTCTCGCTTAACCTTATATGCAGCCCATAGCATGATGGGCGAACTCAGAATGATTGCCACCAGGGAGAGAACGATATCGCACACACGCTTAAAGATGCGAGTCGGTAGAGAATACTGTGCAAGTCGGGCTGTCAAAATCGGCATAGAGGGGTCATTGTGTAGCTGCAGGTTTGCGCCGCTCAGATCTGCAACGGATGCAGTAAGAGCCAGCTCGATGCCCATAGATTCAACAGCGAGCGAAAGAGTACGCATGGTTTCAGAATCACGCGTCAGCACATCAGCGATCAGAATAGTGCGAGCCTTCATCCGCTTGGCGGTCTGAGGCAAATGGGAGTTCAACGCCAACACCTTGAGCCGCGCTTCTTCATCATTGGCAGGAATAAACGGAACCGATACAAGATGTTGAGCAGCATTCGGGTCATCCGAATCACACACAGAGGCAACAGGACAGACCGCGATGGGTGCATACCCCAGGCTGAGGCATACCTTGAGCTGCTTCAGCGTTTTACTGATGCCCACCGGAGAGCCAATGATAATAGTGGGGTAGTTGAACTCACCTTTTGCTCGATTGCGGTGAAGCGCACGACGCATCAGCCACCGTTCAACGATAACGAGGATGAGAGAAAGGATAGGAATAAATACATTCAGGGAACGCGGCACATTCAGATGGAACAAGTAGCCCAATGTACAGAGCATAATGAAGTCGATAAAGGCCGCATTAAGCAGCTTGGCATATAGTCCGTATCCCTTGCCCATAGTGTGGCGTTCGTAGCTTCGAGCTGCGTAGAGGCTGATGAGCCAGGAGATGCAGGCCAAGCTCAGGAAACTGAATACACCATAATCGGATGGTCCCATGTTCTGCACATTGGTATATACTCCTGGATTGCACGCGAATACGATGCAGGTGGCGATGATGGTCATCAGCAGATCCAGAATCACCATGGTCGTATTGTACAGATAACGCCATTTGGGCACTGAATATTCGGTGAGATGAGGCCTATCGCCAGCATCGTTATGAGTAACGGTGCCATCCGGAGAAGATGAGAAGTAAGTGCCGTCAAAAAATGTTGGTGCAGCCGTATCAGGAGTTGCGTCCGCAATGTGAGAATCCGTATGTGCTGTCTGAGCACGGCTGATTTGCACTCGGTGCAGTGTCTCAGTCTCTGCTGTGGTGTTGCTCATATGTTGAGCCGTTGCTGATGCCGTGGTGCTGATTCTTGACATGGTACGTGAACTTCGTCCCCTTAAGGTATTTCCTGAAACTGCAAGGAAATCATGTTAATTTCATCTCTGTTGCACACCCTACCATGAGTCCGCCCCCCCCCCTATAGCAAAATCGCTCAAAAAAACGAATTTCCCATTAGCGTTCTGTGAAGATAAAGTGATGGTGGGCGGACGCGGGTTGGTCACAGTCCGACGTATCGGACTAAAATGGTGCGCTAGTGGTTTGTACGCAGGCCCGCAAGGTAGCGTTGTAAGTATGAAGAAGGACTGAGCCCATGCACATTATGTTCGTCTGCACCGGCAATATTTGTCGTTCTCCTATGGGTGAGTTGCTGCTCACCCGCTACCTTTCCGGTACCACGGTGCAGGTTTCCAGTGCGGGTACGCATGGTTTGCCCATGCATCAGATTGATCCCAACAGCGCCCTGCTCATGGAGAGCGTGGGCATCGAACCGGGTGGGTTCCGTTCTCGGCGCCTGACGCAGCCGATGGCAAAGTCCGCTGATCTGATCCTGTGCTTTGAAAAGGATCAGCGTAAGGACATCGTCACGTTGGCTCCCACTGCTGTGAAATACACGTTCCTATTGGGTGACTTCGCAAACATGTGCGAGTACTGCGCGCGCAACGGGCTGGTCAAGGGCTTGACCATTCAGGAACGCTTGCAGTCAGTGATTGACTCTGCTTCCATTATTCGGCCAATGCTTCCCGAACCCGAGGATATTGAGGATCCGCACGGTAAGGAGTATGCAAAATTCCGCACTGCCGCCGAGCAGACAAACGAGGCGCTGCGCACCATCCTGACCAGCATGCGCAAGCACTACCGCGTTGAGGAAGCTCCGGTGCGCCCTCAAATCACGCGTCAGTATGCTTATACGGTATGAGTGTTTATTGTGATACGGGTATCTATACTTCATACTTCCAGATGCGGAAGATAGTCTCGTTCAAATATGCCCGTTGTCTATTTGTAAGTGCAACATCCTTGTTCGCGGCTGATTCTGGCAGTTCGTCGGCGAATGCCTCGGCGGGGGTGCGGTAGGCGAGCGCTCGCATGGGCCTGTTGTCGGTTTCGTCGACGATCTCCTGCGGTTCGCGTGCCATGGAGGGGGCGATGGGCGTGCGTTTGGGCAGGCAGCGGCGGATCATGCCGTTCCTGTTCTCGTTGCCGCCGCGCCGCCACTAGCTGTACGGGTCGGCGAAATACGTGGCCATGCCCGGTTCGTCGCGCAGCTCGGCGTGCCGGGCGAACTCGGTGCCGTCGTCATGCGTCGCTCCGGTGCGGGCGGCGGCCGGCAGCCGGGAGAACATGGCCTCCTGCGCCGCCACGCTCGCGGCGGCGGTCTCGTCGGGCACGATCCCCGGCCATGGGGAAACGGGTGCGCCGCTCGACCTCGGTGTGCAGGCTGCAGCCCTGCGCCGATGACGCCGTCGGCCTCCCACTCGCCGAAACGGCTCCCGTCGTCCTGCCCGCATGGGCGTTCGCAGATCGACGTGCGCAACGGGATGCGGCCGCTCCGCGACCCACGCCCACAGGCGGCCCGCCGCCAGGCGCCGCGGTCTACGCGCAACCGCCTTGCGGCGCATGGCCTTGCGGCGCGCGGGCCCGGCCACGTGGCAGCGGCCCGTCCACGGACCCGTCCTGAGCCGCCTGGGCCGGCACGATTCGCTCTCGCTGGACGGGAGCCACGTGTCGCGTCTGATCTCCCGGCCGACCGTGGACGCATGCCGTCCCGGCACCATGGCCATGCGGCGCACGCTCGCCCCGTTGCCCATCCCAATCCGGACGACCTGCCGTTCCTCTTCCGACAGGTGCGAATACACCTGTCCCAAGGCGCAACACCCCTTCGTTTGGTTATCTGGACAATCTCCAATCTAACGGGTGTTGCACTTTCATTTAGACAACGGGCTTCTCACCATGCCGTTATAATGCTGTTATAATGCTAACGTCTACACAAAAGGATCGGGGAGTGGTACGAGCCCCGTTCGTTCGGAGCCATGCATGAGCGAGAAGAACAAGAAGATTTGTATTGCCGTGGCGGCGCATAAGCCATACCGTATGCCTGCGGATTCAATGTATATGCCGATGCATGTGGGAAAGGCGTTGCATCCAGATATCGATTTGGGGGCACAATTCACTCCGGACAACACGGGGGACAACATCTCTGCTCTGAATGCCTTGTATTCTGAGCTTACGGGACTGTATTGGATGTGGAAGAATTGTAACGCCGAATACAAGGGATTGGTTCATTACCGGCGTCACTTCGCTACGCGCAATGTTGCCAAGCGGTTATTCTCTCGTGATAGGTTCAATCGTATAGCTACCGTTGCTGACGTATTGCCAGTATTGGAAGGCGCAAACGGACAGCCTGGTGTGGATGTAATTGTTCCGAGAAAACGCAACTACTTCATTGAAACCATCTATTCTCATTATGCTCATACGTTGCCCGTGGAGCAGCTGGACGAAACTCGCAAGATCATAGCTTCCAATCAGTCTGACTATTTACCGGCTTTTGACCAAGTAATGCGATCGAAGACCGCCCACATGTTCAACATGTTCATCATGCGAGCAGGATGCTTCGATGAATACTGTGCATGGCTGTTCCCGATACTTGAAGAACTGGTGCGGCGTATTGATTCCGCCCAGTACGACGCTTTCAACGCTCGATATCCTGGACGCATTAGTGAAATGTTGCTAGATGTGTGGCTGCAAACAAATAAAGTGTCATACGCGGAATTAACAACCATGAGTCCAGAACCGGTGGATTGGTGGTCCAAAGGAATTGGGTTTTTGAGAGCGAAATTTGGTGGGAAGAAATATAAGAAGAGTTTTTAAACTCGTGGTGTTTTCGTAAAAGTAAGGCAATAAAGGATAGTTATGGATGGGATTGAGCGCAACACCGGAGAAGTGCCTGATACCTGGATTGGCTACAATGTATTAGACAGTCCGATGAGGGATGAATGATGTGGGATTGGAGGCCGACGATGGCCGGCCCGAAACATCCCCGTCACTACGGCGAGGCGTTCAAATGGCAGATCGTGCAGTCGTAACGGGAGAGGCAAGCCATCCCGGGAGGTCAGGGCCGAGTACGACATCGCGCGATCGATCCTGCAGCGCTGGGTCCAAGGCATCCGCAACAGCGGCTCCACCCCCAAATGCGAAAGAATTGATTGCAATAAACGTTTTCCGTTCCTCGTCGTCAAGGCCAGTCTCATTCCTGTCTTAAAGAGCTGCGCGTCCAGGTGCGCTACATTTGATAGTTCGCGACTGAAACCAATATGCAAAACTGCGCTGGATAGCCTCCATGAGGCAATGCCGACGGCCGTTTGTTTTGGCTTTTCGTATGGAAACATTTCCGACACTCTTATCCAAGCGGAAGGCTCATCCTTAAGGCGTTTGAAATAGTTACTTTTCTTTTATGTAATGGATTCAGGATTCTGCACGTAATTATATCCTGCGTAATCGGTATACCTACATCCGCCAGCGGCAACGAGGCACCTATGATAAAAGACTGTATCCTCACCAATTGTCAGATCCGTCTCAAATCGGTTTTTCATCTTGGAAGTCCGGTACAAACACGCCCAAACAACCTCATGAGAATATTGAGAGAAAAAACCGTAAGTATTGTTGACGGCCACGTCTTGAACAATTCCCTTTGAGGGAAAGGGACCACGCTACCATCAGTACTGACTCTATTAGCCTCAGCGTTAACTATTGCAACGGTTTCATCTGCATAAGAAAGCATTTTTTCGAAATAATCTATATCGACGTAATCGTCTGAGTCCACGAAAGAAAAGAATTCGCCGCGAGCCCGATCAAGTCCCCTGTTTCGAGCAGCTGCTGGGCCACTATTTGTTTGTTTTACAAGATGTATTTCAGTATTTTGGATAGCAAACGATTCGACGATTTCACATGTTTCGTCTGTTGACCCATCATCAATTACAAGTATCTCCAAATTCTTGAAAAGAGTTTGGTCAATCAGACTCTGAAGACAACGCCCTATCGCCGCTTCGCAGTTGAAAGCCGGAATGATGACGGAGATGAGAATGGTCTGTGTGGTTGGTTTCATTGTTTTCCTTGCGACGGAATAATTCCAAGATGTTGGGCACGGTGCACAGCTATAACAGTCTTGCTGCAGCGGCCTTGTAGAGTCCGTAATTCCTTGTACGCAAGGCGCATTCCAAATCGGGCCATGCATCCCGTTTGGAAGTGCGCATGGCCTCGAACTCCGCTATCGATGCGAGCCGGTCGCACATAACCGTGAACAACGCCTTGTGCTCGTCGCGGGTCAGAGCCATGCATCTTTTCCAGGTGAGCGGACCGAGCTGCTCGATCGTGCATTCATAGAGCTTCTGATCGAAAGGGACTCCTAGTTTCCGGCACCAGTCGGGCATCTCCTCGCATATCCAATAGGAATCCAATCCTTTTTTGCTGGCGGACGCGTTCGCGCTGATCCCGCCGTGATTCACACGGTAGCGATAGAGATGCTTGTCGATGTATCGCTCTGTGTACTGCGTGTCGATGCAGAACATCTGGATGGTGTCCTCGAACCAGTAGTCTTCCGGGAACCTCAGATTCCGCCACACTCTCTTCGAATACAGTCTCGACCAGGGGGCGCCGCGCGTTCTCCTGCCTTGAATGGGATGCACTTTGATTCCGTCCTGATTCATCATGCTGTATGAGGCTGTAACGAAATCGCAATTCGCCTCTCGGAACGCGGAATACAGTTCCTCTATAGCATCGGGGTTCAAATGTCATCCGAGTCGACGAACATGAGAGTTTCGCCTCGCGCGAGGCCGATGCCAGTGTTCCGGGTGCCAGAAAGTCCACGATTGTCTTGATGGATGACCCTGATGCGAGAATCAGTCTTTGCGAGCTCGTCCAAGATTATGCCGGTCTTATCCGGAGAGCCGTCATCAATCGCCAGAATCTCGAAGTTTGCCGAAGTCCGTTGTTCAGTTATGGACTTGATGCAATCACGTACGAACTGTTCGACTTTATAGCAAGGAACAATCACGGAAACGTCTATAGTCGAGTTGTTGGAGATCGATTCCAAAATAGAGGTATCCCAATCTTGACGCTGCGTGACATTCATCTGGCTTTCAGGCTTGGGTGACGCCTAAGAAAGGGTGCTTCTGGCGTTGTCGACGTGCACAGTCTTGCCGTGTCGGCATGCCAACGAGTACAGGAGATCGTTTTTGAGCAGGATGCTCTTGATTTTCGAGAAAATCTTTCGTTCGATCATGCTAATCCTCGCGTTCTGTTGTCGATTGCGGTCTGGGACGGAACGGAGCCGTGTGAGGAATAGAAATCGCAAAGCTCCATGGCGGCCTGCTTGAGGTCGAAGCCTCTTTGGAGGACCGGCTCGACTCGGTCTGCCCTGCGACCCCGGTTCGCCTCGTAGGATTCCAGCGCGGTCTTGAACCTCCAGATATGTGGCAGGTACTTCGGCCCGCCGCGTCTGGCGTAGAAATCTGGACTCACGCGCATGGCGACTAGCGGCTCGTTTATGTTGCGCGCCCTGCATCCGTCCGCGAGCATGCGGTTGAACAGGTCCCAGTCCTCGAAATACAGTTACTCGCCGCTGTAGTTGCCAGCCTGCAGGGCCCTGCTTTTACGGAACACCATGGTCGGATGTCTGAACGGGTTGCGTTTCTTCGAATAAGCTTCGATATCTTTGCTATCGCAAGGCAAAGAAGATTCGGCGATTGGCTCATCCGGGGCCGTGACGAACTCCGCGACTTGGGAGCCGACCATGTCAAGATGCCCACCCAAAAGCACGCCGAGTTGTTCCTCCATGCGCGTCGGGAACGCGTAGTCATCGGAGTCCATGCGTGCGACAATCTCATTGCGGCATTCGGGCAGGCCAGACGCGAGGGCGTGACCGAGCCCGCAGTTCTCCTCGTACGAGACCACCGTCAGCAGTCAGGGATGGCCACTCCGGAACGTGTCGACTGCGGCGTACAGGGGACCAGTCATGCCGTCTGTTTTTGTTCAATAGGAAGTTGAGGTTTTAGTCACGAAGGTTTTTCGGGTTTAGGCGGAAAGGCATGCCGACCACCCGTGGGCCTTAACCTGATGGTGCTTCTAGTTCCATTCGGGAAAGGTCCGGAAAGGCAATGATCAGCATGCCCCAAATACAGTCTATCCGTTCGCGTCGCAGGAACGGTGAGTCCATCGCCTCGATAGCGCGCAGCGAGAGGGTCAGCGAGCCGACCGTGCGCAAGTATCTGAGGGTCGACGACCTATCGGCCAGGCCGCCCGTGAGGCGACGTCGTGGTTCGGTGATCGACGAGTGGCTGCCCATGATCGAGGGCATGCTCGCCGAGGACCGGGAGACCTGGCGCAAGCAGCGGCATACCGCGACCCGCATCCATGAGCGGTTGCGCGACGAGTACGGGGCCGGGGTGTCGTTGTCGACGGTGACCCGGACCGTGGCGCGGCTCAGGCGCGAGGCCGCGGCGGAGCGGGAGGCCGGTTTCCTGGACCTGTCGTGGCATCCGGGCGAATGCCAGGCGGACTTCGGCCAGGTCGACGTGCGCTACCGGGGCGTCGTGACGCGAATGCGGCATTTCGTGTTGGATTTCCCGTACTCGAACATCGGGCCGAGCCAGCTGATGCCCGGGGAGAACGCGGAGTGCACGTGCCAGGCCCTCAGGAACCTATTCGAATGGCTGGGCGGGGTGCCCGAACGCATCGTGTATGACAACGCCGCCGGCGTCGGACGCAAATGGTTCGACAGGATCCGCCTGACCCGCCTGTTCCAGGCGTTCCAGGCGCACTACGGGTTCGAGTACACGTTCTGCAACCCGTACTCGGGACACGAGAAGGGCGGCGTCGAGGCCCGGGTCGGGGCCGTGCGCCGCAGGCTGTTCGTGCCGGTGCCCGGCGTATGGAACCTCGACAGCTTCAACCTGCGCCTGCCCGGCCGCTGCCTCGAACTGGGGGACAAGGACCACTACAGGAAGGGCGAGAGCCAGACCGGCCTGTTCGACGAGGACCGAAAGGCGCTGCTGCCCCTGCCCGCCAAGCCGTTCGACGTGGTCACGTGGACGAGGATGAAGGCCGACAAATACGGCAACATCACCGTCCAGGGCCGCCACCGGTACGCGGCCGGGCCCGAACACGCCGGCCATGAGATGATCGTCGGCCTGAGGGCCCTGGAGGTGGAGATCCTCGATGCCGAAGGCAAACGCGTGATCACGCATCCGAGGTCCTACGGGGACAAGCCGACCGACAGCGGCGACCCGTCGAGCCAGCTCGGGCTGTTGTGCGACCGGCCGGCGGCCTGGCGCAACAGCCGGGTGCGCGACGCGATGCCCGACCCGCTTCGCGAATGGATCGACGCGCAGGACGAGGCCACGCGGCGCGACAGCCTGCGTGCCCTGCTGCACGCCGACGGCTGTGTCTGTTCAATAGAAAGTGGGCCGTGTGAGCGTGTGGAAAGTCTCCAGATGAGCGGCAGGTTTTAGTCCATTTCAGCGTGTGGCGAGAAATGAACACCGGCCCGTCCTGCCCGTACTAGTTTCCCGAGTCGGAAGCAAACCATTCGGTTTCTCGGGAAAGGAAAGGAATGACGGTACCGGTGTCCGTACAACAACGTATCAGGGTGCTTGACGCGCATGGCGTGTCATGGAGAAGCATCGCAAAAGAGGTGGGCGTGGCCCGCGACACGGTCGCGAAATACGCCGGGAGGGAGGATTGCTCTCCCAAGCCGGAGCACTCCGCATCGAGGCCGTCGAAGCTCGACCCGTTCAAGGCGACGGTCGACGGGTGGCTGGAGGCGGACCGGTTCATGCCGCGCAAGCAGCGGCACACCGCCAAGCGCGTGTACGACCGGCTCGTTTCGGAGAGGGGCTACGGGGGCGCGTACTCGTCGGTGCAACGGTATGTGAAGCGTTGGCGCGAGGAGCATCGGCTCCCGTCGGACGGGTATCTGGAGCTCGAGTGGCATCCGGGCGAGGCGCAGGTCGATTTCGGCATGGCGCGGGCCGTGGTCGGCGGGGACCGGGTCGACGTGCATTGCCTGGTCGTGACGTTCCCGTATTCGAACATGCGCTACTGCGCGGCCCTGCCCGGGGAGAACGCGGAATGCGTGTGCGCGGGACTGCGCACGGTGTTCGAGCACATAGGCGCGGTCCCCCTGACGCTGGTGCTCGACAACGCCACCGGCGCCGGTCACCGGGTCGCGTGGGACAGGGTCAGCATCGTCAAGGTGTTCGAACTGTTCGTGGAGCATTACCGGCTGGAGACCAGGTTCTGCAATCCGAACTCGGGCAATGAGAAGGGCAGCGTGGAGAACGCGGTCGGGTTCCTGCGCCGCAACATCATGGTGCCCCTGCTCAACGCGGAGTCCTACGCCCAGTTGACCCGGTACATGCTGGAGCGGTGCGACGCGATGGCCAAGGAGACGCATTACCGCAAGGGCGCGCCGATCGGCGGACTGTTCGCCGAGGAGAAGGCGGAGATGCAGCCCCTGCCGTCCAAGCCCTACGACGCGATCCGCTGGGAGGTCAGGAAGGCCGACAAGGACGGGCGCGTGCAGGTCGACGGCAACCATTAACTCGCCGGACCCTCGTGGCGCGGCTGGACTTTGGACGTCGCCCTTCGCGCGTTCCACGTGACGATCCGCACCCAGGAACGGCGCACCTGCGCCAGGCTGCCGCGC
>BABC01000044.1_pt1 | contig 15349 bp, 20 predicted proteins | sample 270348 | NCBI WGS metagenome assembly BABC01 (sample SAMD00036532, study PRJNA27871) | human gut metagenome | isolation source: feces from healthy human sample In-B, Infant, Male
TCGTGGAGGAATGGATAATGCGAACTCGAATCCGGGAACGCTCCAAACGCTCCGGCTCCTGAACAGGCCGGATTCCCGCCGACAAGGAACTCGACGGCTACGACTGGACCCCGATCCGCTTCCCCGTCGACTACGGAAGACAGCGGATCGAATCCCTGGAATTCATCAGCGGCCACGAGGACCTCGTCCTGTTCGGGCCTCCCGGCACCGGCAAGACCCACCTCGCCATCGCGCTTGGCAGGAACGCATGCCGCAGGGGCATGCCCGTGCGCTACCACACGGCCGCAAGCCTGGTCATGCGGCTCCTACGCGCCCAAACGGACAATCGGCTCGACCGGGAACTCGCCATGATCGGCAGAACCCCGCTCCTGATCATCGACGAACTCGGCTACGTGCCCATCGACGAGGAAGGCAGCAGGCTCCTGTTCCAGGTCGTCACCAACGCGTACGAGACCCAGAGCATCATCTACACCACCAACATCGAGTTCTCCGGATGGGGCAGGATCTTCGGCGACCCCAACATGGCCGCCGCGATCATCGACCGCACCGTCCACCACGGCAGGATGATCAGATTCGAGGGCGAGTCCTGGCGCAAGACCCACGCCCTCATGCAATAACCGACAACCCACAGGACTGGCCAAAGCCGAAACGGCCTAAAAACAACCGCTCAAACGGACTAAAAGAAACGCCGAAACGGCCCACAAAAATTTGACAAAACACAGACGGCGAGAGCGGCTGGCGGGCGGCCGTGGCCGGCATGCTCGAGATCCTCGAATCCACCGGAGGCACGGACCGGGCCGGGGTATGTCTGGCCGCGGCACGCCACGCCTCGGGCCTGGGACCCGTGGCCTACGACGACCCCGTGGACCTGAGCGAATACGACATCGCCTACACCAAGGAGGACGAGTGAACCAGAAGAACGGACGGACCGACCCCGGCCCGCTGCGCGAGCGGGCGAGGAGCCTGTTCATCTCGCAGGCCACCATCGACGAAACGCTCGAATGGGCCACGCCCCGCCAACTGGACGCCATCGACCGCATGCTCGCCACGGAACTGGCCAACAGGGAGGCCTCCAAACGGGCAAGGCTCATGCGCCAGGCCCGGTTCCCGGTGCCCAAAAGCCTCGACGGCTACGACTTCGCGAACGTGCGCCTGCCCGACGGATACACCAAGGAGCAGCTGACCGGCCTCGATTTCGCGGCCAAGGCGCAGGACCTCGTGTTCTACGGCAAGACGGGACGCGGAAAGACCCACCTGGCCACCGCCCTGGGCATGCTCGCCATCGAGCAAGGCAGGAGCGTGAGGTTCCGGCAGACCGCGGAGCTCGTGCTCCAGCTCGGCAAGGCCAAACGCGACGGCGCCCTCGACAGCCTGCTCAGGGACCTCGCCCGTGCCGACCTGATCATCCTCGACGAGTTCGGCTACGTGCCCTTCGACATCGACGGGGCCCGTCTCCTCTACCAGATCATCGCCGGCAGCTACGAACGTCGCAGCATCATCTTCACCACGAACATCGAGTTCAGCAAATGGGGGACGATCTTCGCCGACGACAAACTCGCCGCCGCGATCATCGACCGCATCGTCCACCACGGACGCCTCATCGAATTCACCGGCCCCAGCCGACGCGTCAGCCAAGCCCTCATGTTCGGCAAGACGGACAACCAGTAAAACAAACCACCGGCCGGCACTCCTCATGCCGAAAACCGAAAAAAATTAGTGACGAAACACGAAACACCGACTTGACTAAAAACAGCCGTCCTCTACCAAGACAATCTCCTCCGGCGGAACGGTCTGGCTGACCATGCTGTCAAGGGCTTCCAAGAGGTGGGACGGATCCTCCTTCCGGTAGACGCTCATCAGCACGCTGTACGGGGCATGCGAATCGAAGGCCTCTGGATTATGGGAATCCAAACTCTTATCCAGACGCATTCACTCGCCCCGTCTGGACGGGGCAGCAAAACCGATATAACGGCCGTCATCGGCTCTTTTTGCAATCGATCGACCTGTGGTCGGCATGCGAGTCCCGTCCTTTCCCCCTAAACGAACCCCGAATTGGCATTTTCAATGCATAGCGCTAACCACACAGGAGCTGCCCAATCCTGTTCATTATCTGATAGCGCTGATCCTTGCATCCCCCTTAGACACGCCCAGTCCCGTCACGTACCTCAGGGGTACTCTTCACAGGTTTCCCACCTGTTCGTGACTTGAAAGCCTTGCTCAAAACCTGATTTTGACGCCTTTCTTATGGTTTCGAAATAGAAGAAGAGCCGATAACGGCCGTTATGCAGGTTTGGCGTCCTTGCGGAAGATGCCGTCCGTATCGAAGGCATCAGGTTCTGATATAAAGGGATTATGAGGAATTTCGCTTCGTTGAAGATCGCGGCATGTCCTGCTACATGTTGATGTTTCTGATATGCACTTTAGATGTCGCATTGGTCATATTACCGATACTGCCATTATTCAAATCAGACTTTATCTGTAACCCCACCTTATATCTGGGCTTGTCGGTTTACTGTTTTCTTTTGAACCAGCATTCGCTGTACTGTCAATTCATTGTCAGCATGAATGAGATTCCCTATTCCAGGGGCGTATCTGGCATCAACTGTTGCCGGAGTGATGTTGACTTGTCTGCTGTACGGATGGATGCATTGGGGAGCTTGGGGCCTGATACTCGGGCAAGCGATTCCTCAATTGTGTTACAACAATTGACATTGGCCCCAATATGTGTATAAAAAAATCGGCGGCACATACATACAGAGCATAAGCACGGGAACACGTTGGTTCGTGAAGAATATCACTGAAATCTGCAAACGTCGACATTAATCCTTAGCTGCCTGTCATTGACGCAATGCTGACATGCAGCACTTGAATTTCCATATGTTTCAATATCCCAACCAACAAGACAAAGGAGAAGCACGATGAGTGGTTCCAAACGAGTCGAGTGGATCGACGTGGCCAAGGGTGTCGGCATCGTACTGGTCAGTTTTGGCCACCTCAGGAACGGTGACGGCGAAAGCGTGTGGCTGCCCGCATTGGATGCACCCATCGACGCGATATACCTGTTCCATATGCCCTTGTTCTTCCTATGAACCGCACCCCGATTGTTGGACTGAAGAAATTCAGATTCGATGATCGGAGGTGCGGTTCTCTCATATGCGCGAGGATCGGAGGAGACATTACGACGACGGGTTCCGCCGCGAGGCGTTGGAACTCATCAAGGCCGGTGCCGGCAAGGGCGTCCTCGCCGGTCGGCTTGCCATACCGGCGTATACCGCGAGAAACTGGATCAGGCTGTACAGGTCCGGCGGCGAGGAGGCGGTCATGGGAAGCAACGGCAGCAGAAGGTACGACTGGGAGACGAAGGTCGCCGCGGCGCGCGACCGCGTCGAGGGCGGAATGACCAAGACGGAGGTCATGGCCAGATACGGGGTCGCGAGCGTCACGGCGTTGCAGCGCTGGTGCCGCGAGTACCGGGCCGGAGGCGCGGAGGCGCTCAGGCCAAGGCCCAAGGGCAGGCCGAAGGGCGCGAGGTCCAAGCCGAAACCCAAACCGACGCGCGAGCAGGAGCTCGCCGAACAGGTCGCCTATCTGAAGGCGAAGGTCGCGTACCTGGAAAAACTCCGGGCCCTGCGGGCGAACAAGTCACGAGACGCGAGCGAAGCGCCGTCGTCCGACTGCTCGCAGGGCAGGGACACCGGCTCGACCATCTCCTGAGGATAGCCGGACTGCCGCGCTCCACGTACTACCACCACCTGTCGCACACGGCGCATGTGACACGGGCCGACCTCGAGCCGTTGGTGCGCGAGATCTGGGGACGGACCGCCAACGGGTGCGGCCACCGGCAGGTGCGCATGTGCCTGGTCCACGAGTTCGGCCGGCGGGTGTCGGCCAAGAGCGTGCTCAGGGTCATGCGCCGCATGGGGCTCAGGTGCCGGATCCGCGCCGCGAACCCGTGGAGGAGATACAGCTCGTACAGGGGCGAGACGGGTGGCCACGTGCATAACCTGCTCAAACGCGACTTCGACGCCGAGCGTCCGTTCTCCAAGCTCGGGACCGATGTCACCGAGTTCAAGGTCGCGGGCGGCAAGGCGTATCTTGCGCCCGTGTACGACATGGCGAGCAAGGAGATCGTGGCCTGGGACGTGAGCCGGCATCCCGACATGGACCAGCAGAAGCGCCTGCTCGCCATGCTCGCGGAGCGCCTGCCCGCCGGAGCGGAGCCGATCCTGCACTCGGACATGGGATGGCAGTACCAGCACCGGTGGTGGCGGGAAGAGCTCGGACGCCTCGGCATCCGCCAGTCCATGAGCCGCAAGGGCAACTGCCTGGACAACGCGGCGACCGAGCAGGTGTTCGGCCACCTGAAGGACGAGTTCTACCGCGGCCGCGAGTTCGACTCGTACGAGCGGTTCAAGCACGAGCTGGACGCGTACATCGTGCACTGGAACACCAGACGGCGCCAGATACGACTCGAGGGACGCACCCCGGAGGAGTTCCGGAGCATGTCCCTCGCGGTCTAGGGCTGTATCCTAATTAACAACGTCCAACAAACGGGGCGCAGTTCACTACTGGGGGGGGCTCACGTTCAGTAGGAGGGGCGGGTTCAAGGCGTTCTTGGTGCGCAAGGCCAAGACGTTGCTGGTGCCGTATTACGTGTTCTCCCTGTACTTCCTCGCGAAAGGGGCTGTGGACGTTTTCTTGGAGGCCGAACGAAAGGATTTGGTTGTGTTCAGTCCCGAGGAACGCAAGCGGGCGGTGGAACTCTATCTCACGACATCAATGACGACCACCGAAGTGGTCGAACATCTCGGTTATCCGACCAGGCAGTGCCTGGAACGCCGGCTGGCGAAGGATCCCCGTTATGCCGGGCGTATGAGGATCCCCATCATCCCCCCTGGAAACCAAGCAGAAGGCGATCGAACCGGTATCGGGCGGCATGCGGCAGAAGCAAGCCGCCCGGCAGCCCAGCGCGGGCGCCGTGCCCCATTGGGTCAAGGCACGTCTTTCGTCAAATAAATCTGCGTGTCGTCACCAGTTAATCTGAACACCATCGGCGTTCAAAATAGACACCGTCACCGGCGGTCCGGCTGGTTCCCCTCTTTTCGTTTATCTCATCAGGGAGTGGCTGTTGCGGTACGACTCGCCACGGAACCTGACGATCCTTCCGTGGTGCACGATGCGGTCGATGACCGCGGCGGCCATGTCGCCGTCGCCGAACACCTCGCCCCACCGTCCGAACTCCAGGTTCGTGGCGGACACCACGCTCCGCTTCTCGTAGGAATCCGCGACGACCTGGAACAGGAGCCTGGCCCCGTCGATGTCGATCGGCAGATAGCCCAGCTCGTCGATGACCAGCAGCCTGGCGCGGCCTATCGCGCGCAGTTCCGCGTCGAGCCGGTTCTCGTCCCTCGCCCGCCGCAAACGCATCACCAGCGACGACGCGGTGAAGAACCTCACCGGCATGCCCCTCTCGCACGCCAGCATGCCCGTGGCGATCGCCATGTGCGTCTTGCCGCATCCAACGTCGCCGTAGAGCACGAGGTCCTTGGCCCGGTCCACGAAACCGAGGTCCATGAGCTGCTCGCGCCCCCCAGTCGGCGGGGAACGACGCCATGCCCCAGTCGTATCCGTCGAAGCCCTTGACGCACGGGAATCCCGCGTTCCTGATCAGCTTGGCGCACCTGGATTCCGTTCGGCTGGCGTTCTGGATTGGCTACAATGTATTAGACAGTCCGATGAGGGATGAATGATGTGGGATTGGAGGCCGACGATGGCCGACCCGAAACATCCCCGTCACTACGGCGAGGCGTTCAAATGGCAGATCGTGCAGTCGTACGAGAGCGGCAAGCCATCCCGGGAGGTCAGGGCCGGGCACGACATCGCGCGATCGACTCTGCAGCGCTGGGTCCAAGGCATCCGCGACAGTGGCTCCACCCGGGCCGCGGACAACCGCACGTCCGAGCAGAACGAGCCGGTCGAGCTGAGGAGATGCGACCGGCGGTTGGAGGTGGAGGTGGACGTTTCAGAACAAGCGGCGCCGGTATTCGCGCGAAGGCAGGCGTGATACGGGCCAACGCCGCCCGCTGCCCGATATCGGCGCAGTGCGGGATACCGGGCGTTCCCCGCTCCGCCTACTACTGGATGATCGAGCATCCCGAGACGGAGCGTGCGGATCCGATCGCCGGCGACGTGCGCGCGGCCTGGCGCGACGGCCGCGAACGCTACGGCGCCAGGAAGATCAAGGCCGCCCCGGAAAGGAGAGGCGTCACCGCGTCCAGCAGACGCATCGGCAACATCATGCGCGAACACGAACAGGCCGCCGAAGAAGGAGCTCGCGTACCGGAACCACTGCACCACGATCGAGCAGCTGAGGCGCGACCTCAACGACTACGTGTGGCGGTCCGACAACCAGCGGCTCCATTCCACCCCCCGGATACCGGAGTCCGAAGGAATTCACCGAACAAGGACCCGTCCTCTAAGAAACTGTCCAACACACCGTTGACAATCCATACATGATCTGGTTCCGGGACAAGAGGATCAAGACCGAATACGGCACGGGTATCATGGACCTGTGATGCGGGCTCGACCTTGTGGCATAATCAGAAGAACGGGAACAAGGAAGTCCAACAAAACGGCACGATTCGCTCTTGGTTGAAAATGGACCTACAGGAAACGCCTCCTCACTGTTTGAATTTCAACGATTCACAACGGACCGGCACTCACGAGAACAACGCAAGAGACAGAAACTGTGCGTTCTCCACCCTCTATAGTGAGTCTGCAACCTCTGCTACCGTAGTCACAGTTGTCGGTCGATAACAACGTATTCATTGTCTGTATGAATCGATGATGGCGTGTGTAGAGTAACGAAAGTGAGTGTAGTGATGGCGTGTGGTATCACCGTGGCTGTGGCTACACGCGAAGTATGTCGAATGTCGGCGGACCGTGTATATATGCCACTTTCAAGTGGGGAAGGCATTGCATCCCCCGATTGAATTTGGTGTGACGTGTGACAATTCCAGAGATAATATCTCGTCGCTGAATGGTCGGTATTCCGAATTGACCGGTTCGTGTTGGTTGCAGGAGAGTCGTCCATCCCTATATCAGAGTTTGGTGTACTATCGCCGTCATTTCGTCAAGCCCGACAATTCAGAATTGTATGGAGGCGACGACAAGCTTTTTGCCGTTGCATCGCAGCGAATCGACTATGAATCGTTGCTTGACGAGATGGGGGTAATTGTTCCGACCGAACGGAAGCGCTATATTGAAACTGTGTATTCACATTGCAGACGTATTATGAAGGAAGGACAGTTGGAAGCTACTAGGAAATTCAGCTCATCTTTTCAACATGTAGTGATGCACAAGGGTATATTTGACGAATACTGCAGCTGGATGCTTCTATTGTGGTCGAATCTACGAAACGTATTGATTCTTTCGAGTTGCGCTGTCTTGGAACGTATCAGTGAGATTCTCCTTGATGTGTGGCTGAATACCAAACGTTATCCATATGCAGAAATGCCGATTGTCAGTCCTGAGCCGGTGGACTGGATGAAGGAGGGGACTGGCTTCCTGATGGCGAAATTTGTCGGTAAAAAATACGTGAAGAGCTGCTGATAGACGTATGGACATTCCTGGGTACCCTCTGATTAGCGTTATCGTACCGGTCTATAACGTGGAACGTTATCTTGACCAATGCATGCACAGCCTTGTTAGGCAGAGTTATGCCAATCTTGAGATCATCGTCGTTGACGACGGATCCACAGATTCATCGGGAAGGAAGTGTGATGCGTGGGCTGAACGTGATTCTCGTATCCGTGTGATCCACCAGGCCAATAAAGGTTTGGCCGATGCCCGCAACACCGGACTCGACACTGCTCGAGGGGACTATATCGGTTTTGTGGACTCCGATGACTACACGCTCCCAGACATGTTCTCTACTATGATGCGGAACATATGGGAATCCGAAGCGGACCTGTCCATCATCTCTTATGAACGTGAAAATCCGGACGGCGGTATCTATAGCAATGCTTTGTTTGGGCAGAAACTGGTGATGACCTCCGAAGACGCGTTCAAATACGTCAACATGCACGGATATTTCTATGTGGTCGCATGGGACAAACTTGCCAAAAAAGAGCTGTTCGACGGTCTTCGATATCCGCTTGACGCAGAATATGCCGAGGATTCCCCGGTAACCTATCAGCTGCTTGATCGTGCCGAACGAATCGTCTACGATTCCACACCCCTATACCGATATCGGATGACGAAAGGAAGCCAATCCCACGGCATTACCGATAAATTCGCGCAATCCACTGGCAACATGCTGGAATTGGTGCGTAAGAAGTATCCTCAAGACGAACCGTATGCCGCGTATGGTCATCTGGAATCCATCGTAGGTACCTACAATCGCATTGTCCTTGCGGGCAAACGCAAGGAATGGGCTGAATTCGAGCGATTCGCACGGATCAGACTACGTGAGCTGATGCCGTTGGTCGAAAGCGCTAAGCTTATGTCAAAAGGCCAATCGCTGCAGTGGAGACTGCTTGCCGTTTCACCGACCATGTATGGCGTAATGTACCGGTGTTACAAACGCAGCCATCCTGAAATTTCGGCACATTAAGTAGGTTGTAATGAACACTCTCTTTATGTTGACGTGTATGATTCTTATTTTTCTTTTCGCCTATTTCGTCTCGGATAGGAGCTTCGTCAATCCTATTGTCTTATTTTGTCTTCCTATGATTGTTTCAGTTATATATGGATTGCAATATTATTCAGGGTGGAGATTCAATGTTTCTTCGGAGACAATGTTTTTGGTCATCTCCTCTTTTCTTGTTTTTTGCTTTGCGGTTTTTCTAGTTTCGGTCTTCATTAGAGATCGTGGTTTTAGAAGGAAAAGTGATGGATATAATGGAATAAATACAGCTTTCCTGCTTAGAGATAATGTATACGTATTACTGTTTGTACTTCAGATTTTTGCCGCTATAATCTGTTTTCTACAGGAACGTAAGATTGTTCTGGCCAATGGTTATGGTGGTGGTCCATCTGAAGTGATTGGCAGCTATAACAAGTTGATGAAATTTAGCGATGATGATGTCAACCTTCCAGGCTTCGCTTCATTGATTGCTGGATTGCAGCAGGGCATAGCCTATATTCTTGGCTATCTTTTCTCAATGGATCGAATACATGGCAGCCGGAAAACATACAAAGTCATTTTATTCGTTCTGACTGTAGTTTTGTTGACGGTGTCAGGAAGCCGGACAAATTCCATAGGTCTATTGTTTGGCACGCTGGTAATGTACATGTTGTTGAGGTGCAGAGCTGGCAAAGCGATTACGTTATGCAATATAAAAGCGAAATATGTGCTCTACGTCCCGATGAGCGTCGCCGTGTTGCTGATTGTGTTCTTTGAATCATTGACTTTGCTTGGTCGTAATGAAGAATCTGATTTCTTCTACTACATAGCGATTTATTTAAGTGCCCCTATGAAGAATTTAGATCTTGCGATAACTCACGGCATTGTGCATAGCGACTATTGGGGGCAGCTTTCCTTCAAGTATCTGTACCCGTCATTTGAAAAATTTAATCTAGTCCCAGTTGGATCGACGTATGGTGCATTCCCTTTTCTATCGTTCAATGGTTATTTCATGGGAAACGTATACACGACGTTTTACGCGTTACTTGTCGACTTCGGATTTGCTGGATGTCTACTGGCGGTAGCAATTATGGCAGCCATGTCCCAATGTACCTATTCAGTGGCGCTATGTTCACGGAACAGTTATTCTATAGCCGTCATCTTATATGCTTTCATTTCCTTTCAGTTGTTTATGTCTTTTTTCTCGAGTAATTTTTATCAGAATATTTTTAATACTGGTTTTATTAAGTTCATTATTCCGATTGTGTTGTTCAAATACTACGTCAGCATTAAAAGTCCACAGGAAAACAAGCTTTTATCATGAAAATTCATTCCGTGAAGTTCAACGTGCTGATGAACATGATCGTCACCACGTCGTCGCTGATTTTTCCGCTTATCACCGTTCCCTACGTATCGCGCGTGCTTTCCACTGGCGGAACCGGTCATGTTGCGTTCGCGCAATCGGTTTCGTCGTACTTCTCTCTAGTGGCTTTGCTGGGTGTGACCTACTATGGTGTCAGGGCTTGCGCCAGCGTGCGTGACGACGGAACGGAGCTTTCACGCACGGTCAAGGAGCTGCTGGTCATCCTGGGCTGTTCCACCACAGTGGTCAGCATTGTATACGTGGCATGCCTGTTCACCGTACCGAAGATGAACGCACAGTTCGAACTGTTCCTGCTGTTTGGTCTTTCAATCTGGTTGGCGTCGTTCGGCGTGGAATGGTTCTATCAGGCACTGGAACAATACGAATACATCACCGTGCGAAGCGTATGCTTCAAAATCTTGGCATTGGTGCTGATGTTCGCTTTTGTGAGGGAACGCGGCGATTATGTGACGTACGGTCTCATCGTGGTGGTGGCCGGCTACGGATCGAACGTTCTCAACCTTCTACGGCTGCGCAAGTTCATCGATTTGCATGATGGTGCGAAACTCGACGTGAAGCGCCATTTCAAACCCATGCTGTGGTTTGTGATCGCATCCATTTCATCCGGTATGTATATCCAAGTGGACATCGTCATGCTCGGTTTCCTTGGTACCACCAATATGGTCGGCTTGTACCAGCTGGTCTCCAAAATCAAGTCCGTGCTGGTGACTGCCGTCAATTCGGTAGGCAATGTCATGTTGCCGCGTCTTTCTTACTACCAGGCGCAAAACAAGGAACGCCGAGCTGGCGAGCTTATCGCGAAGAACATGAATTTCGTCATGGTATTCGGCTCCGCGATTATCGTATTGCTCATACTGCTCGCCGACCCCATCGTGGCCTTGCTGGGCGGTTCGGATTTCGCGGACTCCGAAGTGCCGCTACGATGCGTCGGCGTTGCTGTGATGTTCTCGGCAATGAATATCGTGCTGGCCAACTACATGATCTCCAAAGGCAAGGAACGTAGTTGGGCTACAGTCAACGCCATCGGCCTTGTGCTGGCCGTTGTCGCCAACTGTGTGCTGATTCCCCGCTTCGGTGTGGTCGGCTCGGCAATCAGCATTTCCTTGTGCGAAGCGTTGATGTTTGCCATGCGTTCCTACGTCTGCCGTGAGTTCCTCAGCGGTATTCGTGGATTAATCGACCCGATCCGTATCTTTTGCTCAGCCGGCTTTTCGGGGAACGCCACATACATCGTGCTTGCATTGTGCGGCTGCTCCGCATGGAACGCATTCCTATGGCTCGTGTGCGGTGGAATCCTTTTCTCAATCATCTACGGCACGTCCCTGCTGGTTTGCCGTGAACAATTCGTAACGGGCGTGATCCGTCCAATTCTCAACAAAATACAAGATACAAAGGAGCAGGCATGACGAAGTATGTGATTTGCGAACGTTCCCTGCACCACGCTCACGCTGGTTCCAAAGCACGCGATGACATTCGCCAGTTGCTCGAACAGGACGCATGGAAACCGTTCGAAGTGCACCCCGGAGAAAACAAAGGGTATGTCGACAAGCTGCTATGCGTCGGCTATACCATCGCCGATTGGAAACGATTGGAACGTACCGTCCAACCGGCGGATGTGGTGCTGATCCAATTTCCCCTCATTATGTATAACAAGGTTTCCTTGTACGCTTTGCCTTCCGTACGCAGAATGAAGGAACAGGGAGTACGGTTCATCATGCTGGTGCATGATCTGGAAAGCCTGCGAGGATACTCCTTCACTGGCTTCGACAAACAGTGGGTGGCAGAGGCCGACGCTTTGATCAGCCATAATCCTCGCATGAGTGAGGTATTGCGAGAATATGGGGCCAAGGCTCCAATCAAGGAAATCGGCATTTTCGATTATCTGCTGCCTGATGTGACACCGGTGCCGCCAGAACGGCGCCATGGCATCGACATCGCAGGAAATCTCAGCCATGATAAAGCCGGATATCTCTATCGGCTCGCCGAGCAATTTCCTGACGCGGATATCAACCTCTACGGTCCCAAATTCGACTCCGAACGTGGTCCTTCCGAATGGTATCGGGGCATCTGTACCCCTGATGAACTGCCGAACAAGCTCCAAGGACGATTCGGTCTCATTTGGGACGGCGACAGCGCCGAAACATGTACAGGGTTCTACGGCAAATACCTGACTGTCAACAACCCCCACAAACTTTCGCTTTACTTGGCTTCCGGCAAACCAGTGATCATCTGGAAGGAAGCGGCGCTCGCGTCATTCGTGACGGAACATGGCGTTGGAATCGCTGTGAACACCCTCCGCGAAGCCATACAGGCGGAACATGACATCGACGAAGAAGAATACCTCACGATGGCGCGTCGGGCGGAGGTTTTGGGCGCTCGATTGCGTGAAGGGCATTACGCCAAAAAAGTCATGGAAGAACTGCGATCAATTATGCCGGAACTACAGGAAAGGCAATGACAATGGGTGTGAAGCAGCAGATCAGGAAAATGGTGCCAAAGCATGTGTGGCGAACATTGCAGCGTGCCAAGGCGAATATGAAACTGAAATCATATTACAGCCGGCAGCGCAAGCGATTCCTGAACAATTGCGCCGGACCATGGAACAGCGAACAGTCCGAACAGCTTCGTGGAACGATGGTGTATTATGTCCATCGCATCGAAAAAGGACTGTCGCACCAGTGTTTTCGCGACGGCTTTGGCAGATCCGCGTTCAGCGAGCTCAAAACCGTGATGGAACAATGGCGCAAGCATAGCTATCCGGTGGACGATGTGACATACCAAGCCGCGCAGAACGTCATCCGGGCATACGTGCGTAAGCATCGCGCAATTGGAAAACCGGTTCCCCGATTCGTTGGCGAATGGTTCCCCGCTGAAATCGCTTCAGCGGACAAACCATACGACAGTGCCGCCGAAGCTGGAACCAAAACCGTTCGTGCCGCCGACAAACGCAACAACGCGTCATCGGACTACGCGACACTGTTCGCCGGACGTACCAGTGTCCGCGAATATGCGGAAACGGACGTTGACAAGGAAAAGCTTCACAACGCGGTCGCGATCGCCATGAAAACACCATCCGTATGCAATCGACAGGCATACCGCATACTGTTCATCCGCAATCCGAAATTCATTGAACGAGCGCTGGCTTTGCAAGGTGGGTGGCGCGGATACAGCATGCCGCCCGTACTGGCGCTCATCAGCGTGGACGTCCGCAGTTTCGTCAGTGTCGAGGAGCGTAACGAGCCATACATCGACGGCGGACTGTTCACCATGTCATTCCTCACGGCCCTCGAATACGAATCGCTCGCATCATGCCCGCTGAACACCATGATGCGAGCGAATCAGGAACAAGAGATACGCAAGTTGCTGGGAGTGCCTGATTACGAAGTGCTTATCGCATTCGTGGCCATCGGTAATTTCCCGGAATCCATCGAATCACCGGTATCCTTCCGATACCGGCCGGAATTCGTCACACGAGAACTGAACTGACCATGACCGAACTCGTCAGCATCATCATTCCGGTATATCAAACCCCGATTCAGACCTTGCACGACTGTGTGAAAAGTCTGCAGCAGCAGCGAGGGGACGACTTTCGTATGGAAGCCGTCATCGTCTTCGACGGAAAACCGGCGTTCGATACAACTTCCATACCGACATGGGCCACAGCATCCATGAACGTCCATACCGAAACAATCGAACATGCAGGCGTATCGGCGGCCCGGAATGCCGGTCTACGATCAGCGAGCGGACAGTGGGCCATGTTTGTGGATTCGGACGATGCGCTCGCCGAAGACGCCGTTGAGAATCTGCTGGAATTCGCCATGCAGCGGCAGTGCGATATTGTGATGGGAGCATATCGTAGCGTACTGGGGGCGAATGTCGATGCGGATGCCGAAACGCATCATTATCTGAACGAAAACAAGGTTTTCGAAGGCTTGGAATGTGACAAGTTCTGCGAGGACATGCTTCGTCCGCAACGGGGAATCGCCTTGGCATGGGGCAAACTGTACCGCATGTCCGTACTGCGAAGCGTCCAAGGATTCAACGAATCCTTGAGCTTGGGGGAAGACGCGGAATTCGCATTCCGTGCGTGCGCTGCGGCGCAACGTATCGGATATGTGAATGCAATGGCATATGAGTATCGAAGGAATGCGCAATCCGCGGTGCGGACGTTCCAAGCCGACTATGTACGGCGCACGGTGAAAGGAATCGAAGCGCTGCAGGACACCGTACGGCAGATGGAACCCGCCGATACGCGGGAAGCCTACATGCAGTGTCTTGATGATTACGCGCTGTTCCACCTGACCATCATCATGGTCAACTATCTGTTTAATCCACAGGTACCTTGGAATCGCAAGGAACGGGAAACCCGATATCGGCAAACCTTGAATCTACCGGTATTCCAAGAGCCGTTGCGGCGATATCGTGGAGGCAGATTCCCGATAACCAGACGAGTGGCCCTGCTTTCCATGAAATGGCATCTATATGACATCAGCGCTGCGATAGCGTGGGTGCGACACAGGCAATTCGGCGACTGAACAATAAAACCAACAAACGAATGAGCTTGAAACGAAAGGAACACGACATGGCCGGTCATCCGCTCAATATCGGAATCATCACCTACCATGCGGCCTACAACTATGGTTCGGTGCTGCAGGCGTACGCAACACAGACAAAGTTTGCAGACATGGGACACAACGTCACCATGGTCGACTACCGCTCCGAAGAAGGCAAACGATACTATGAACGTCTGTATTTCCGCGGACAGGGACTGAAATCGACACTTGCCGATCTGACCATGCTGCCAGTAGCCGGCAAGCGCAAACTCAGAATGAAGCGTTTCGAACAGTTCATTCACACGAATCTGCAGTTGAGCGCGAAGCAATATCGCGCTCCTGAAGAACTTAATGAGCTGGCCGAAACATTCGACGTTGCGGTGAGCGGCAGCGATCAAATCATCAACAAGCATTCCAACGAATTGGCACGTGCGGATTGGGAATACATGGATCCATACCTGTTGAAGTGGACGCGCCGCAGAAAAATCTCATACGCTTCTTCGCCGGCTACCATGAACGATGAGGAACTTGACCATATCGGTCCGGCGCTCGCCCGATTCGATGCACTGTCGGCTCGCGAACGGTCCGCATGCGCGCGTTTGGAGCGAGTGAGTGGTAAGCATGTTGAGCATGTGTGCGATCCGACGTTGTTGCTGACGGCGAATGAGTGGATGAGACACGTTCCAGCATGCCGGAAGACGGTGGTAGGGGAGGGGCCGTACCTGCTGTTCTATTCGTTGCTTCGTCCTAAGCGTGCGGTGGGCGTTTTTAATCAGTTGAAGGGAC
>BABC01000080.1_pt1 | contig 15233 bp, 10 predicted proteins | sample 270348 | NCBI WGS metagenome assembly BABC01 (sample SAMD00036532, study PRJNA27871) | human gut metagenome | isolation source: feces from healthy human sample In-B, Infant, Male
CGTGCCCGTGCGGTTCCGGCCGCAAGTACAAGATGTGCCACGGCCAGAACGAGAAGTGACACATCTCTAGCTGAATACTGGGCATTGGCTTCCCTCTTCAAGAGGGGAGCCAATTTTGCTATATGGAAGATTCAAGGCCGCGAAAGGGGAAGCAATTACAATAAACGACGAACATACATAACACGGCGTAACGAAACGCCAAGGAGGGCATCATGGCCGAGATCACATGGAAGTCGATTCTCACCAAGCTGGTCGGGGGAAACCACCTTACTGCTGAGGAATCGGAGTGGTCCGTGGATGACCTGATGCAGGGCAACGCGAACCCGGCCGCCGTGGGTGCGGCGCTCGCCATGCAGCAGCAGCTGGGACTGACTGCCGACGAGGTGCGTGGCGCCGCCAAGGCCATGGTCTCGCACGCCGTGCCGCTGAACGTTTCCGGTGAGACCACTGACATCGTGGGCACCGGCGGTGACGGCTTCGCCACCGTGAACCTGTCCACCATGGGTTCTGTGGCTGCTGCCGCAGCCGGCGTGAAGATTGTCAAGCACGGCAACCGCGCCGCCTCCTCGAAGTGCGGTGCAGCCGACGTGCTCGAAGACCTCGGCCTGCCGCTGGACCTGAAGCCGGAAGCGGTCGGCGAAGTCGGCGATGAAGTGGGCATCACTTTCGCGTTCGCGCGCACCTTCCACCCGGCCATGCGCTTCGTGGGCCCGATTCGTGCCGCGCTCGGCATTCCGTGCGTCTTCAACATTCTGGGACCGCTGACCAACCCGGCCAACCCGGCACACGTGGCCATCGGCTGCGCCAACCGCAAGGTGAGCCCGATTATGGCCGCTGTGTACGCCAGCCGTGGGCAGTCCGGTCTGGTTTACACCTCGCACGAGGGCATGGACGAGCTTGCGCCCACCGGTCCGGTCTCCGTCTGGGAGATTCGTGATGGCAAAGTCACCGAAACCGATTTCGACCCGACCGTGGATCTAGGTCTGGCTAAGATCACCGTCGACCAGCTCAAGGGCGGCGTGCCGGACGTCAATGCCAACACATTCAAGGACTTCCTGGCCGGCAAGGACATCCCGTCCCGTACCACCGCGCTGCTTAACGCCGCATCTGCCATCGTGGCTGACGGCAACTTGGTTGGCAACGGCACTCTGGCCGAGCGTTTCGGCGAAGCTTACACTCTGGCCGAAAAGACCGTTGACTCCGGCAAGGCCGAAGCCCTGTTCAACAAGTGGATCGAAACCGCCAAGTCCAAGGCGTGAACTGAATTCAGATAAATGAGGGGGCCAGCCGAACAGCTGGCCCCCTCATTGGTATTGTCAACCAATTACTGCTGCGTATTGTCCTTGAGAGCGCTATACGCGCGCCCCGTCGTCGTAGTAGCCGCCTTGGTCTCCGGGACGGTCTTTACGGTTGAGGATTTTGGCGACCAGTCCGCCCAGTCCCAGAATGACGCCCAACCCGAAGAGGATATTGAGCAGTGCGCCCAATAGGGGAATCGTATTTAATCCGGGGACGAATATCATCACTGTTTCGCCGACAAGACCGATGATGAGCAACGCCACCAACAACATCGTAGACGCTTTGACCGGGCCAAGATCCGGGTTCGGGGGAGTGAATCCGCCGTCATCATAGGCGTCCATGACATTATCGGTGTCCAACCAGCTGGAACCGGTGAAATCGCGCGGACCACCCTTACGGCCTCGGTCTGGGCGTGCGTCATCGGTGAACGAGCCAATGTCAAGATCATCCACTGAAAGCAATGCTTCCTTCTCTCGTTTCTTGGCTTGCTTCTCGAACTTCTTGGCCTGACGGGAGGATGCCACGTCGTTTAAATCGGCTTGGTGCTCGGCCTCGAACGCCGCCCAAGCGTCATCCAGATTGCCTATGTCATGCTTTTCGGACGGCATGGAGCCGTTGCCGTTGGCGTTATGTCCGGTATCGGTTGCCTTTTGCGGATCCGCGGGCGTGGCCGAATCTCGTCCATTGCCCGGCGTGGGGATTGGCTGCTCTCCGTCGACATTGCTATTCTGGTTGTCAGTCATAACTGTCACTCTAATCAAGCGGCCGGCCAATAGCCAGTCCGTTTGCGGGAGGAATGCTAAGTGCTCTACTGGTTCTTCGTCAAGGTTCTTGGACCCATCGCGCGTCATCGTCTTGGACCCACCGCATCGGGGCTCAATAATGTGCCTCGCACCGGCGGTGCCATCATTGCCGCGAATCATCTGGCCGTCATCGATGATGCGCTGATTCCGATTACCTGCCCGCGTATGGTGCACTTCATGGGCAAGGCCGAATACTTTGAAGGCAAGGGACTGAAGGGCAAGTTCAAGAAGTGGTGGTTCACTTCCGTGGGCGTGTTCCCCGTGGACCGTTCCGGTGGCAACAAGTCGCTTGGTGCTCTGGAGCACGCACGTGAGATTATCGAAGATGGACACCTGTTCGGCATCCACATTGAGGGCACGCGAAGCCCGGATGGTCGCATGTACAAGGGGCATACCGGTGTGGCACGGCTTGCGCTTGAAACCGGTTGTCCGATTGTACCGACCGCTATTATCGGTTCGCGCGAACTGCAGAAGCCGGGCACGGTGATTCCAGCCAAAGGCAAGACGCAGGTGATTTACGGTAGGCCTATTGAGGTAGAGAAGAAGACCGCCGACGAGATCACCCATGATGATTTGCGCTCGCTGACCGACCGTATTTCTGCGGAAATCCAGAAGATGAGCGGTCAGGAGTACGTGAACGAGTACGCCCAGAAAGTCAAGGAAGAGCTGAAAGCCCAGAAGGCCGCTGAAGAAGAAGCATCTGCAGAATAACCCACAATGAAGCTCCCTCATCAGAGGGAGCTTTTGATTCTCACACCACAGTCAGCGTGATAACGGTTGGAGTGCCGTTTTCGTCGCGTAGACGCACCGTTTCTCCGGCATTGGGACTCTGGATACGCACCACATGGGTAATGTCGCCCAGCGGTGCGGATTTCTTGACAGTGAAGCCCAGCTTCTTCAGCTGTGCGGCTGCCGCGTCATACTGCTGACCCACCACATTCGGCATCACCGTGGTCTCAGGTCCCTTGGATACCACCACGTCTACGCTATCGCCCCATTTGAGCTGCGCGCCAGCGTCTTGGGAAGCGGAGATGACCTCGCCTGCGGCAATCTTGTCGTCGAATTGTTCGGTGATGTTGGCGGTGAGCTTGAGCTCATCGAATGCCGCTTGCATCTCATCCTTGGTTTTGCCGACTACGTCAGGCATGCTGACAGGCATGGGACCCTTGCTGAGCGTCACTGTCACTTCATCATTGTGCTTGATCGTGGTGCCGGGGTCGGGGCTTATACTGAGCGCTGCGCCTTCCGGCTTATCCAGCGAATACTCGTCCTTCGAATCATCGTGCTTGATGTTGTCGAAGCCCGCTTTCTTCAACGCGGACAGAGGGTCCTTGCCGTTCGCGGAATTCGTATCGAGGACATCGTTCGGAATGGTGACCATGTGTACACCCTGCGAGACCGTCACCGTCAGTTGCTGATTGTGACGCTTGCTGACGTGACTGCCTACAACAGCGTTGTTTTCACTCACCGAGGCGGAGACGATCTTGCCTTCGGCGATGTCGTCGCTGTACTGCTTCTCGGCCTTATAGGGGATTCCTGCCACCTTCAGCGTGCTCTCATACGTGGCCCAGTCAGCACCGGACAACGAGCACTCGGTGTTCTCCTTACACGTCACGTCATCGGGCTTGGGCACACTCCAATAGCTGCCGGGACCCGCGGACCACCACCATGCGCCGGTTCCGGCAGCTACAGCCAGTATCAGAACAATCACCAAGGCGATGATGAGCGGCTTCTTGTTGCGCTTTCCGTCCGTTGGCTTGGCATCGGGGCTTCCGGCATCGTCTTCAGCGGCGAGCACCTGGTCGAAATCATCCCCGGTCTTTGCCGGAATCGTTGTCTCATTACCGGGGTTGGGCATGGCTTGCGTAAGGTCTTCTCGTGCGGAAGACGCATCGAAAGCGGTGGTCGGGGCGGTGGGAGGCTCCGGGGGCGTGTCAGAGCTCTGCTTAGGAGCGGTCTCCGGCGAAACCAGTCCGCCAACCAAAGCCGGTGCGGTAGCATCGGTTCTGGCGGCATCCGCAGACTCGACATGCAAACGATATTGCCATGCCTCCATAGGGAGTTTGGCAGCCAACTGGCGAAGTTCCTGGGCGGCCTCGGAGCCGTTCGCAGGACGAGCCTCGACCTGGCGAGCGGTCAAGTGGACAATGAACGAGGCCACGGATGGATCGATATCCGGACAGACCGTGGCTATGGACGGCACATCCTCATGAACATGCTTGAACACAAGCGTGACCGGATTATCGGAGTCAAAAGGCACCTTACCGGCAAGCATTTCCCAAGCCATGATGCCCACGGAATACAAGTCGCCTTGTGGGGTGGCCTGATTATTCTCGATCATTTCAGGAGCCAGATAGGCCGCAGTGCCCAACAGCATGCCGGTGGAACTCAGCGTTGCTTGGCTGACGGCCTTGGCCAGGCCAAAATCAGTGATTTGCACATGGCCGCGATCGTTGATCAGGATGTTTTCGGGCTTGATATCACGATGCACCACGCCTGCACGATGCGCCGAAGCCAAGCCATCCAACGTTTCCGCGATAACGCGCAGTGTCTCGCGGACGGAGAATGTGCCTTGAACGTTCATCTCATGGCGCAGATTGACGCCATGCACATATTCCATAACCAAAAAATCAAGGCCATTGAACTCACCGGTGTCGTAAACCTGAACGATATGCGGGTTTGCGATGGCCGCGGCTGAATTGGCTTCACGGCGGAACCGCTCCACGAACTGATCTCGATGCGGTCCCTGTGCCAGCTGCGTGTGCATGACCTTGATCGCCACAGTACGGCCCAAACGCTCATCGACCGCCTCATACACGGTGGCCATGCCGCCTTCGGCGATATTGCGCACGATGCGGTAGCGTCCCTCAATCATCTGTGTGGGCTCGTTCTCACTCATGGTTGTACTGCACGGTTCCTTTGATAAGACTGAACACCGTTTAGTCTACATGGCACTGGCTACGCTTTGGAAACACGGACGCATAGTTTTCACGGGTGTTTTGCCCGGCGAAACCTAACGAAGATTTTCGGGAACGAACCGTGCACATGCTGCAATCAGATGGTTTTCGGCCTCGGGTTCCAGATTGAGATTGGCGATTGCTGCGCGGGATTCCAACCACAAGGCGTGAATACGATTGCGGGAACGTTCGACGGCTCCAGTTGATTGGAACAGCGTGATGACAAATGCCACCTGATCATCAGTGCGAGCGTCGGACTCAAACAAATCGATAAGTTGTTGCCGGTCCTGCGTACCCGCTGCGGCCAGTGCGTCGGCCAGCAGCACCGTGCGCTTGCCTTCTCGGATATCGCCGCCCACTGGTTTGCCGGTATTCCGGCTGGAACCGACAACATCCAGAAGATCGTCGGTAAGCTGGAAAGCCAGACCAAGAGGCCGTCCGACCGCCAATGCCTGCTGCCATGCTTCAGCGGGGTCAGCGCCGGCTGCCAGCAGAGCGAACAGCAACGGTGCAATGGTGGTGTAGCTTGCGGTTTTCCACCGGAAGACGTTCAGCGAGGCGTCTACCAACGCATCCGGGTCTTCGAGTGGCGTTAATTCTACAGCGAGATCCAGTATCTGGCCAATTTCCACTTCGCGTTGCATGGTCAGAAACGCTTCGTTGATGGCGTCGGTGTTGTCAAGACGGCGCGCGGCCCGGCGCGCGATTTCGATGCATGCGGTGGCCAGAATGTCTCCAAGCATCAGACCAAGCCCGTGGCCGATGGCGCCACTGTGCACAGCCTGTTCAAGAGCACGGTGCGCGGACGGTTTGCCGCGGCGCAAATCGGATTCGTCGATGATGTCGTCATGCACTAGGGCAGCGGTCTGAAATACTTCTATGGCACACGCGAGATCAGTCATGGCGTCACGCATATCAGGAGTAGAGCTGCCGGTCTGGGCCGTCAGAGCATCGAAGGCATCCAGGGTCAGCAACGCCCGCAGTCGTTTGCCTCCCTGACTGGAGGCTGCGGCCTGATCGACGACCTGTGCCATCACGGGTTTCAAGGCGTCGGATACCTCATCGGTATCAGGGGCGGCAGTCAGCTCACGCACCAGCTGTATGATGCGCGGTTCGATGATTGCAAGGTCGTCAGCAGTTGTCCACATGACTAATAACTTATCCACAGGTTATGAAGAACACAAGAACGTTGAAAAATCGGGGGTTGCGAAGCTGGAACCACAAAGGTCGATTTTTGCCCGGTTTACGGCGCCGCTCATGCATAGTGGGCATACGCCCATTCGAGCGGGCGCACACAAGATAAAGCCTTAATTGTGAGGCATGGAAATCACGTCGAGGAGGACATGATGAACGCGAAACGGAAAACCCGCAAACATGCGGAATCCAAATCTAATCTTTTTGATGCCGATGCCTTGGAGGACCTTTCTCGTTTGTTCCATGAGACCAGGCAGACGCTTGGTCCGCAGCAGGCAGATGCCGACTGGATGTCGGATCCACTGGATGAGTGGCTGGTCAATCTGGACAGCGGGGAGACGGTATTGGATTGTGACACTATGGCTGCGTTCGCGGTCGGCATGAATGAAACGCTCTCGATACGCGATGCCCTGATTCTCTCCCTGATTATTGACGAACAACGATGCCCCAAAACGCAACTTATGGAATTTGCCGCACGGCCGCACAGCAAACGGAATAAGCGTCGTATGGGCGAATTACTGACTGTGGCTTTCGAGGACGAGGGCATCGTGCCAGATAAGGAACGCTGCCATGCAGGCATTGCCATGCTTCTCGATATAGCCGATGCGGCGCCAGTGCCATATTGTGTACAGCCACTGGCTGTGGTGGCCTACACCTTATGGTGGTTGGGCGATTCCCGAGCAGTGACCATGGCCCTGCAGTGCCTATTGCTCGATGAGGAGTGTTCTCTGGCGGCTATGGTGTTTTCCGCTGCGCAGCGGGGTGTGGCGCCGGCTTGGTGCTCGGGGTAGAGGGCTCAAAATGGTGTAATCGGCTGTGCCTTGAAGAGGCGGTGTGAAGTGTGGCATGCTCGGACAGTGACATGAACCTTGTTCGATATGGGAATAATCGTCCGTGGAGGGTGGTTTACTCACATAGTTGACGATTTGCCCTTGCCAGAAGTGTGCCCATGTGGTATGCGCACTGCGAGGCAAGAGATCAGGAGGAGCAGTTTTGGCCACGAAGGAAACGACGGCAACCAAGCAGACAGCCGAGTCCAGCGAGGAGACCGAGACCAAGAAGAAGGCCAGCTCTACCACCGCGCGTAAGACCTCCGCCAAGAAGACCAAGGCCACGAAGGGCACCACGGCTGCCAAGACCGGTGAGAAGACTTTACGTAAGACTTCGGCCAAGAAGGTCAAGAAAGAGGAGGAGCTTCCTCAGAACGACATCAGCCAAAGCGATGACCTTGATGAGAACGCTTCGGTTGATGCGGAAGATCTTGACGTCGATAACCTTGATGAGGATCTTGACGACGTCGAATCCGAGGACGTCGATGATCTTGAAGATGCCGATGCCGAGTCGGACGACGAAGACATTGACGATGAGGATGACGAAGACGAGGAAGACGAAGGCAAGGCCGCATCGAAGGCTCCTGAGCAGCCCAAGGAAAAGGGTGCTTATGTGGTTTCCGACACGGATGATGAAGAAGAGAACGTCATCCCCGCCGGCAATCCGAAGCGTCGTGTGATTGCGGCAGGCGCCACCGCCGACCCGGTCAAGGACTACCTCAAGCAGATTGGTCGCGTCAGCCTGTTGAATGCCGAACAGGAAGTTGACCTGTCCGAGCGCATCGAGGCCGGCCTGTACGCCCAGCATCTGCTCGATACCGAAAGTGAAGGCATGGAGTTCAAGCGCAAGCGTGAACTCAAGTGGGCCGCCGCTGACGGCAAAAAGGCCAAGGATCATCTGCTGGAGGCCAACCTGCGACTCGTGGTCTCGCTTGCCAAGCGCTATACCGGCCGCGGCATGCTGTTCCTCGATTTGATTCAGGAAGGCAACCTTGGTCTGATTCGTGCCGTCGAGAAGTTCGATTGGAAGAAGGGCTTCAAGTTCTCCACCTACGCCACGTGGTGGATTCGTCAGGCCATTACCCGTGCTATGGCCGATCAGGCCCGTACCATTCGTGTGCCCGTGCACATGGTCGAAGTGATCAACAAGCTGAGCCGTGTGCAGCGCCAGATGCTGCAAGATCTGGGCCGTGAGCCTACGCCGGACGAGCTGGCCCGCGAGCTGGACATGCCGGTCGAAAAGGTGCAGGAAGTGCAGAAGTACGGCCGTGAGCCGATTTCCCTGCACACCCCGCTCGGTGAGGACGGCGATTCCGAGTTCGGCGATCTCATCGAGGATACCGATGCCATTGCTCCGTCCGATGCAGTGGCGTTCTCCCTGCTGCAGGAGCAGTTCAAGCAGGTGCTGGAAACCCTGTCTCCGCGTGAGGCCGGTGTGATCAAGATGCGTTACGGTTTGGAGGACGGCCAGCCGAAGACCTTGGACGATATTGGCCGTGTATATGGCGTGACCCGAGAGCGTATCCGCCAGATCGAATCCAAGACCATGTCCAAGTTGCGCCACCCGTCCCGTTCGCAGACCCTGCGCGACTTCCTGGATCAATGACGGTCGGCCCGCTTAGCAGGCCGACTGCGCGAGGAGTTTGACAGCCCACAGGGCTGTCAAACGACGGAGCCATCCGTTGAAGGCTCCCCTGAAGAAGGGGAGCCAAATTATTAGAAAATAGGACTGTATGCCCAAAGAAGAATACGGCGCTAAGGATTTATCCGTCCTTGAGGGTCTGGACGCGGTACGCAAGCGTCCGGGTATGTACATCGGTACCACGGACTCGCAGGGTCTTATGCACTGCCTGTGGGAGATCATCGACAACTCCGTCGATGAGGCGTTGGCCGGTTTTTGCAACAACATTGTCGTTACTCTGCACACTGATGGATCGGTGGAAGTCGCGGACAACGGCCGAGGCATTCCGGTCGATAAGGAACCGAAAACCGGGCTATCCGGCGTGGAAGTTGTCCTGACCAAGCTGCACGCGGGCGCCAAGTTCGGCAATTCGTCCTATAACGCGGTCGGTGGCCTGCACGGTGTGGGCTCTTCTGTGGTCAACGCATTGAGTTCCCGTCTTGATGTGGAAGTCGATCGTGACGGCAAAACCCATCACATGGCCTTCCATCAAGGGCATCCCGGCGTATACGCAGACACTGATCCAGCCAACCCATCTCCGGACTCGCCGTTCAAACGTACCCGTAAGAACAAGCCCACCGAGCTGGAAATCATCGGCAAGGTTTCACCCAAGACCACCGGAACCCGCATTCGCTACTGGTACGATCCGGAAATATTCAATAAAACTGCTGAATTCTCATATGAGCAACTCATCGACCGTGTGCGTCAGACCAGTTTCCTAGTGCCCGGTCTTAAAATCACCATCGTCGATGAGAACGTGCCGGAAACCAACGGGGCCGATACGGTCGGCACTGAGCCCAACGAAGACGTCGCAGTCGTAGCCGAATCACTGAATGCGAACGAAACGGCTAACGCAACCGAGTCATTCTCCGGCGAAGACTCCCCACTTGACGGATTCGCCGAGCTTTCGGACGATGCGTCTGTTGACGGCGATACCGAGGCTCCGGACGAGGAGGATTTCTCGCTGTCATCCGCCACTGAAGTGGTTGATGGCGCTTTTGGCGAACAGCCTGCCCATCCGCGTACGGTCGAATTCCTGCACACCGGTGGCGTCAAGGATTTCGTGGACTTCCTGTCCAAAGGCGAGCCCATCTCCGATATCTGGCGCATTCAGGGTGAGGGCACCTACAAGGAAGAGACCCAGGCCGTGGGCGAGGGCGGCGAACTGCATGCCCAGGAGATCGAACGCACTTGCGGCGTAGACATCGCCCTGCGTTGGGTGAATGGTTACGACACCACGATCATGAGTTTCGTGAACATCGTGGAGACGCCTGGCGGCGGTATGCACGTGGACGGCTTCATGAATGCTATCACCAAGCAGATTCGCAAGGCCGTGGAAGACAACGCCCGCAAGCTCAAGGTGAACCTCAAGGACTCCGCCATGAAGGTGGAGCGTGACGACATCCAGGCCGGGCTCGTGGCCGTGGTCACCGCACGTGTGGCAGAACCGCAGTTCCAGGGGCAGACCAAGGATGTGCTTGGAACCGCGCAGGTCAAGCCGATCGTCACCAGGCTCACCGACAAGCAGTTCGGCGAGATGATCACCGGTTCCAAGCGCGGCTACAAGGAGCAGTCCGCCCGCGTGCTGGAGAAGATCGTCGGCGAGATGCACGCGCGTATCCAGTCGCGCAAGGCCAAAGAGGTCACGCGCCGCAAGAACGCGCTCGAATCCGCTTCCATGCCGGCCAAGCTGTCCGACTGCCAGCCGGGCAACGACGACGTGGCCGAACTGTTCATCGTCGAAGGTGATTCCGCACTCGGTACCGCCAAGGCCGCCCGCAACGCCGGCTTCCAGGCGCTGCTGCCGATTCGAGGCAAGATCTTGAACGTGCAGAAGGCCTCGATCACACAGATGCTGTCCAATAAGGAATGCGCGGCCATCATCCAGGTGGTGGGCGCTGGTTCGGGCCAAAGCTTCGACATCGAACAGTCGCGTTATCACAAGATCATCATGATGACTGATGCTGATGTGGATGGCGCGCACATTCGTATTCTGCTGCTGACGTTGTTTTACCGGTATATGCGCCCGCTTATCGAACATGGTTACGTGTATGCGGCCGTGCCTCCGCTGCACCGTATCGCGCTGACCGGCTCGCATAAGGGCGAATACATCTACACGTATTCCGATGACGAATTGGCCGGCAAACTGGCCGACCTCGATAAGAAGCGCATCGGCTACAACGATGATATTCAGCGGTACAAGGGTCTCGGCGAAATGGATGCCGATCAGCTGGCAGACACCACCATGGATCCGCGCACGCGCATGCTGCGCCGCATTCGCATGGAAGACGCCGCCCAGGCTTCCGAGATCTTCAATCTGTTGATGGGTGATGAAGTGCCGCCTCGCAAACAGTTCATCGTGGATAACGCCGATGACTTCGACCGTTCCAAGATCGATACCTGATCGAAGACGTCGCTGATAATGACATCGTGCTTACCGAGAATTTCCGTAATTGGCGTTTGAGGTGAGCACGTTGTCATATGTTTTATGCGTGTTGCCCATGAGTTATTCGATAGACTGATGACATCGTTATCACAGCCAGTGTCGTCTATGGGATAGGAAGTGGGTTATGGCCAGTCTGCTGCTTGCCGTCATCTACGTGGCGTTTATCAGCTTGGGGTTGCCGGATTCCCTGCTGGGATCGGCATGGCCCACCATGAGCCAAGATCTGAACGTGCCGGTATCTTGGGCGGGCGGCATTTCCGCGGTGATTTCCATGTTTACCATCGTCTCGGCGTTGCTCTCGGACCGTATGACGTTGAAATTCGGCGCGGGCAAAGTCACTGCAGTTTCCGTGGCGCTGACCGCAATGGCCTTGGCCGGCTTCTCCGTCGCCCCGAATTACTGGGTGTTGTTGCTGATTGCCATACCATACGGTCTTGGCGCAGGCGGCGTTGATGCGGCGTTGAACAACTACGTTGCCATTCATTACGAAAGCCGGCATATGAGCTGGTTGCACTGCATGTGGGGCGTCGGCGCATCGGTGGGGCCGTACATTATGGGCTATGCGCTTTCGCAAGGCCAAGGCTGGCCATGGGGTTATCGGTACATCGCCATCCTGCAAGTGATGCTGACCGTCATTTTGGTGTTCAGCCTGCCGTTGTGGAAGAAGCGTGGTATTGCCGCAGCCGGCGAATCATCCGGCGAAACCGCGCAGTCGGACGAAAACACTGATGGAGAGACGGTCGCCGAGCGTAAACCCCTCGGCGTTGCCGGTGTACTGGCCATACGCGGCGCCAAAGAAATCCTCGTGATGTTCTTCTGCTACTGCGCCATCGAATCCACAGCTGGTCTATGGGCCTCCAGCTACATGGTGATGCACAGCGGCATCGATAAGATCACCGCCGCCAGCTGGGCCAGCCTATTCTATGTAGGCATTACTGTGGGCCGCGCGCTTTCCGGCTTCCTGACCATGCGATTCAAGGACCCGGTTATGATCCGCCTCGGCCAGGTACTGGTATTGGCCGGTATCCTCGTTATGTTTGTGCCGTTGCCGCATCATCTTGGTGTGGTTGCGGGGCTGATTATCGTAGGCCTCGGCTGTGCGCCCATATACCCATGCGTGATTCATTCGACTCCCGTCTACTTCGGCGAGGATAATTCCCAGGCCATTGTCGGCGTGCAGATGGCCTGTGCCTATGTGGGATCGCTGCTGATGCCGCCGCTATTCGGCGTCATCGCGCAGTATGTGACCATCAGCCTGTATCCATGGTATTTGCTGGTGCTGTTGGTGCTCATGGTGGCTATGCATGAGCGTCTGCGCAAGCTGCGCGGCTGACCGTGTGCACGTTTGGGCTCTCCGCCCACTATGCTTGTAGCCCATGGCGATAAGTGAAGAAGAACATGAACAGATGCCGGAGCCCGTACGGGAACGACTGGAAGCGCTGAAGGATGCGCAGGGCTCGGTAATCGTGATTGGTTCGATGAATGCCGATTACACAGTGACGACTAAACGACTGCCCAAGCCGGGCGAGACCGTCCAGGGCGGTGCCATGAAGGTGATGCCCGGCGGCAAGGGTGCAAATCAGGCGTCCGCTGCAGCCCGTCTCGGCTTGAACGTCCAGCTGCTGGGTGCAGTGGGCGACGATGCCAATGCGGATTTCCTGCTGGGCAAACTGGACGAGGCCGGCGTTGACACCGCCGATATCCTGCATGTCGAAGGCCCCAGCGGCACCACGGTGATCACCGTTAGTGCCGAGGGAGAGAACACCATCGTCTATTCTCCGGGAGCCAATTCCAAGGCGGCTGCGGGCTATGTGCAGTCGCATCGATTGACCATCGCCGGTTGCTCGGTGCTGGGACTGTGCCTGGAAAGCCCGATTCCCACCGTGGTCGCCGCCGCTCAGACTGCGCATGACGCCGGTGTGACTGTGCTGCTCAACGACTCGCCGTTCATGGACGAGCTGCCCCATGAACTGGTGGAGGTTACCGATATCCTGCTGGTCAATCAGCATGAAGTGGCCCAGCTGTTGGGGCTGCCGGACGGCGATGTGGAGTCGCTCGACTGGTATGAAGTCGCCGAACGATTCACGGATTACGGCTTTGATCGCGCCATCGTGACGCTTGGTGCATCCGGTTCCGTGGTGATCGAAAACGGCCGTTGGCATCGTGTGTCTGCAGCGCAAGTCAAGGCGGTGGACACCACCGGTTGCGGCGACTCGTTCATGGGTACCGTGCTTGCGGGGCTTGCCGCCGGCTATACGCTGCTGCAGTCCGCGCAGATCGGCTCCTATGTTTCCGCCTATGCCGCCACGAAGATCGGCGCCCAAAGCGCCTACGGCACCGCCGACGAGGTCATCGCATACTTCAGCTGAGACCCGATCGGTTCCCCTCTGTGATAAGACCGATTCCTCACAAGGGGCGGTCATGGTGTGATTCCCTTTGCCCCCTCTCTGACGAGGGGCTCCCATGAAGCGGGCGAGGGAGAGATGCGCAGGCCCCGCCTGCGAGCAATGGACTCCCAACCGGAATCTTCACGATGTTTCCCCGCATCGCTACAATCGAACATATGTGCGAAAGCTTGAGTCTGTTTTCTGAACCTACCAAAGCGTGGTTCGAACATGCCTTCGGTCAGCCGACCGAGGCACAGGCTCAGGCATGGCCGGCGATCCATTCCGGACGGAACGTATTGGTCATCGCTCCTACTGGCTCCGGTAAAACATTGGCCGCGTTTCTTTCCGCCATTGACCGGCTGATGACCGTGTCTCGTACGCGGCGTGCGGGCGTGCGTGTGCTGTATGTTTCGCCATTGAAGGCGCTCGCAGTCGACGTGGCCAAAAATCTCGAACAGCCGTTGGAGGGTATCGCTGCGCAATGTGAGGCGCAGGGGCTGCCCGCGCCGAAAATCGCGGTTGCCAACCGGTCCGGCGACACCACTGCTCAGGAGCGTCGGCGCATCGCCTCCCATCCGCCGGACATCCTTGTCACCACGCCCGAATCGCTCTATCTGCTGCTCACTTCCAAGGCCGGGCGGATTCTCGGCACCGTCGACACGGTAATCGTCGATGAGATTCATGCGGTGGCCGGTACCAAGCGTGGTTCGCATCTGGCATTGAGCCTTGAACGGTTGGAAAACCTGGTCGCCGAATCGCGCAGACGCGACGCGATGGACCGCAATGACGGCGAATCCAAGGTTTCGGATGATTCCGGTAATGAACCTCTTCTGCAGCGTATCGGGCTGTCCGCCACGGTCAATCCGCCCGAAGAAGCCGCACGTTTTCTGACAGGCGGCAGACCGGTTACCATCGTGAATCCCGGCGGCAGGCCCGCGATGGATCTGCGTATGGTCGAACCACTGGAAAACATGCGCGATCTGCAATCTGTGAACGCCAAGCAGCGCGTCGGCGGCGTGGACTCCGAACGTCCGACTCCGCATATCAGCGGTGTTACGCCGGCCATGCAACGGTTGGCGGAGCGCAAGGGAATCGCGCAAACGGGCGATTCCGGTTTGTCTGCGGGTGGGAATGGCGTGCTGGTCGGCGGCGAAGCCGGTGCTGGTGGAGATGGCGCCCTGTTGTCGGGCGAGCGTACGACAGGCGGCGCCTTTGACTCCGCTGTGCTGGTCGGTGCGGCGGGAGACCGGACTTCTGGCTCCATCTGGCCGGTTGTGGAACGCAGCGTGCTTGATGAGATTCTGGCACATCGCACCACGTTGGTGTTCGTCAATTCGCGTGGCGTGGCCGAGAAGCTCACTGCGCGGCTCAATGACCTTTATGCACAAACCCGGCATGAAGTCGATCCCGACTTGGTGCGGGACATGGGGTCGCCCGAAGGCCGTGAGGGTTTCGCCTCGCATTATGATGCGGTGGTCGGTTCCACCACCATGCTGGTCGGCTCGCATGAAGGCGATGACGTCATCGCCATGGCCCACCATGGTTCGGTCTCCAAAGAGCGACGAAAGATGATCGAGGAACGGCTCAAACGCGGCGAATTGCGTTGTGTGGTGGCCACCTCGAGCTTGGAACTGGG
>BABC01000062.1_pt1 | contig 14676 bp, 9 predicted proteins | sample 270348 | NCBI WGS metagenome assembly BABC01 (sample SAMD00036532, study PRJNA27871) | human gut metagenome | isolation source: feces from healthy human sample In-B, Infant, Male
CGGGCTTGAGCTTCTTGAACTTGTCGAAGACGGCGTCCACGCGGGCGATCTGATCGTTATAGCGGGTGCGGATGGCAGTCATCTCGCGCTCGGCACCATTGCGCAGCTTGGCACGAGCCGGGCCCTTGGCTTCGCCGGTCTCCTCGAGAGCGGCGAGGTCCTCCTCAACCTTCTTGGCTCGAGCCTCGATCTCGGTGTCACGACGCTGCTCAAGACGCTTGATCTCGGCATCGAACTCGTCCTGCAGACCGGGCAGATCGTTGTGGCGCTCGTCCTCGTTCACCTCGGTGACCATGTAGGAGGCGAAGTAGATGACGCGCTCCAGATCCTTCGGGGTGACGTTCAGCAGGTAGCCCAGGCGAGAGGGCACACCCTTGAAGAACCAAATGTGAGTCACCGGAGCGGCGAGCTCGATGTGGCCCATGCGCTCACGGCGCACGCGGCTACGGGTCACTTCAACGCCGCATCGCTCGCAGACGATGCCCTTGAAGCGCACGCGCTTGTACTTACCGCAGGCGCACTCCCAATCGCGGGTAGGACCGAAGATCTGCTCACCGAACAGACCGTCCTTCTCCGGCTTCAGAGTACGGTAGTTGATGGTTTCAGGCTTCTTGACCTCGCCGTGGCTCCAGCCGCGGATATCGTCGGCGGTGGCCAGGCCGATACGAAGCTTGTCAAATGCGTTGACGTCCAGCACTTGTTAATCCGTTTCTGTTAAAAGTTTTCGTTCACGCTGTGTGGAGTTGTCACCCGCCGCTCTAGGCGCGGCAGGCGACAACCCGTGGAATCACTGGTATTCGGGTTCTTCGGCCTTCTGGTCTTCCTTGGCGGCCGCGTCGGGGCGGGCACCAATGTTGAAGCCGAGATCGTCGGCGGAACTCACCGGATCGTCTTCCTCATCCTTCATGTCGATGGCCACGCCTTCGGCGTTGAGCACCTCGACGTTCAGGGACAGGGACTGCATTTCCTTCAGGAGCACCTTGAACGACTCAGGGATGCCTGCCGGCGGCAGGTTATCGCCCTTGACGATGGCGCCGTAGACGCGCACGCGGCCGTCGACGTCATCGGATTTGGTGGTCATCATTTCGTGCAGCGTGTAGGCGGCACCGTAGGCCTCGAGGGCCCACACCTCCATCTCGCCGAAGCGCTGGCCACCGAACTGGGCCTTACCACCGAGCGGCTGCTGGGTGATCATGGAGTACGGGCCGGTGGAGCGGGCGTGAATCTTGTCGTCGACCAGGTGGTGCAGCTTCAGCATGTACATGTAGCCCACGGAAATCTGCTTGGTGTACGGCTCACCGGTGCGGCCGTCGAACAGAGTCGCCTTGCCGTCGGGGCCCACGAGACGGTCGCCGTCACGGTTCGGCAGCGTGGTGGACAGCAGACCCCTCAGGACTTCCGGCTTGACACCGTCGAACACCGGGGTGGCGACCGGGGTGTTCGGCTCGGCCTTCTCGGCACCGGACGGAATCAGCTTCTTCCACTCGGCTTCCAGATTCGGATCCAAAGAGATGTCCCAACCGGAGTGAGCAATCCAGCCGAGGTGCAGCTCAAGCACCTGACCGAGGTTCATTCGGGAAGGCACACCCAGCGGGTTCAACATGATGTCGACCGGAGTACCGTCGGCAAGGAACGGCATATCCTCTTCCGGCAGGATGCGGGAGATGCAGCCCTTGTTGCCATGGCGGCCGGAGAGCTTGTCGCCCACCGTGATCTTACGGTGCTGGGCGATGTAGACGCGGATCATCTGGTTGACGCCGTTGGGCAGCTCGTCGCCGTCCTCCTCGGCATCCTCGCGGGTAATCTCCTTGACGCCGATGACCGTGCCGGTCTCGCCGTGGGGCACACGCAGGGAGGTGTCACGCACCTCGCGAGACTTCTCGCCGAAGATGGCGCGCAGCAGGCGCTCCTCCGGGGTCAGCTCGGTCTCACCCTTCGGGGTGACCTTACCGACCAGAATGTCACCGGCCTCGACCTCGGCGCCGATGCGGATGATGCCGCGCTCATCAAGGTTGGCCACAGCGTCCTCGCCGACGTTCGGCAGGTCGCGGGTAATCTCTTCGGCGCCCAGCTTGGTTTCGCGGGCGTCAATCTCGTACTCCTCGATGTGGATGGAGGAGAGGGTGTCGTCCTGCACGAGGCGCTGGGAGATGATCACAGCATCCTCGTAGTTGTAGCCGTTCCACGGCATGAAGGCGATGAGCAGGTTCTTGCCTAGGGCCAGGTCGCCCTTCTGGATGGCAGGACCATCGGCCAGCACCGAGCCGGCCTCCACACGCTCGCCATCGTGGATGATCGGGCGCTGATTGTAGCAGGTGGTCTGGTTGGAACGCTGGAACTTAGCCAGCTTGTAGGAGCTGGTGGTGCCGTCGTCGTTCATCACACGGATCAGGTCGGCGGACACGTAGGTGACCACACCGTCTTTGTCGGCCTTGATGACGTCGCCGGAATCGTTGGCGGCGCGCCATTCGGAACCGGTACCCACCAGCGGGCGCTCGGATTCGATCAGCGGCACGGCCTGACGCTGCATGTTGGTACCCATCAGTGCACGGTGGCCCTCATCATGCTCCAGGAACGGAATCAGGGAGGCACCGAGGGAGACCATCTGACGCGGGGAGACATCCATGTAATCCACGGAGCTCACCGGCACATCGACTGCCTCTTCCTCGCCGACTCGGGCAAGGGCGGACTTGGAGACGAAGTTGCCGTTCTCGTCAAGTTCCTGGTTGGCCTGGGCGATGACGTGGTCGAGATCACGGTCAGCGGTCATGTACTCGACCTCGTCGGTCACGTGGCCGTTGACGACCTTGCGGTACGGGGTCTCGATGAAGCCGAACGGGTTGACGCGGCCGAAGGTTGCCAGAGAACCAATCAGACCGATGTTCGGGCCTTCAGGAGACTCGATCGGGCACATACGGCCAAAGTGGGACGGGTGCACGTCGCGGACCTCCATGGAGGCGCGATCGCGGGACAGACCGCCGGGGCCCAAAGCGGAGAGACGACGCTTGTTCGTCACACCGGACAGCGGGTTGTTCTGGTCCATGAACTGGGAGAGCTGGGAGGTGCCGAAGAACTCCTTGATGGTGGCGTTCACCGGGCGGATGTTGATCAGGGACTGCGGGGTGATGGCCTCGGCGTCCTGAGTGGTCATACGCTCGCGTACCACGCGCTCCATACGGGACAGACCGGTACGCAGCTGGTTCTGGACCAGCTCACCGACCTGACGGATACGACGGTTGCCGAAGTGGTCGATATCGTCAACGTCCACGCGCAGGTCAACATCTTCGCCGTTGCGCTTGCCCGGGAAGGTCGCAGCACCATCGTGCAGGGCCACCAAGTACTTGATGGTGGCGATGATGTCCTCCTGGTGGAGGGAACGGTCGTTGAAGTCGGCCTCAACGCCCAGCTTGCGGTTGATCTTGTAACGGCCGACGCGGGCCAGATCGTAACGCTTGGTGTTGAAGTAGAAGGAGTCCAGCAGGTTCTTGCCGGCCTCGGGGGTCGGGGTGTCAGCCGGACGAATCTTGCGGTAGAGGTCAACAAGAGCCTCGTCCTGGGTCTCGAGGGTTTCCTTCTCGAGTGCATCGAGCACCAGCGGGTAGTCCTTGAAGGCCTTGGCGATCTCGGACTTGGTCATGCCGATGGCCATGAGGAACACGATGGCGGACTGCTTGCGCTTGCGGTCCACGCGCACCTGCGGCTGGTCCTTCTTATCGATCTCGAACTCAAGCCATGCGCCGCGGGACGGGATAATCTTCGCGCCGAAGACTTCCTTGTCGGAAGTACGGTCCTGCTGACGATCGAAGTAGACGCCCGGGGAGCGCACGAGCTGGGAGACGATGACTCGCTCGGTGCCGCCGATGATAAAGGTGCCGTGCGGGGTCTGCAGCGGGAAGTCGCCCATGAACACGGTCTGGGACTTGATCTCGCCGGTGTCGCCGTTCTCGAACTCGGCGTTCACGTACAGCGGTGCGGAGTAGGTGTAATCCTTCTCCTTGCATTCCTGCACGGTGTGACGCGGCTCTTCGAAGTACGGATCGGAGAAGGTCAGGCTCATGGTCTGAGCGAAGTTCTCGATCGGAGAGATCTCGTTGAAGACCTCATCGAGGCCGGAGGTGTGGGCCACGGTGTTAGTGCCGTTCTTTTCGTCCTCCTCGACGCGCGCCTTCCAGCGTTCGTTGCCGATCAGCCAATCGAAGCTGTCGGTCTGCACGCCCAGCAGGTAGGGCACATCGATGGGTTCCTTGATGGAACCGAAGTTCACGCGATCCGACGCCTTGTGCAGGTCAATATCATGCTGGTCGGCGCGTGCGATGATGGTGGTGGTGTTCGTCGTAGACTCAGTAGCCAATGGACGTTCCTTATCGCTCGCTTAGATTAATAATTCCCCTGGGAGCGCCGGCATGGCCACCATATGCCTATGCGGACGCTTCATTGTCGATGGCATGCCCGCAATATGACACACCTCATGCGAAGTCAAAAGAATAACGCTATAGCAGGACATCTTTTGCGCGACTTCCCGCTGATACCGAGGCCGACCTCACACGGGCGAGGGTGGAGAGAAGCCCGGAGCAGCCCCTTCCAATTACTCCACCGTAAACGTCACTGGATCGCTCTTCACCTTGGGATGATCCTTCAGGCTCAGCTGAGCCACATACGTTCCCGCGTTCACGCGAGGCCAGTCCGCCTCATCCGTGCACTCGGTCAGCGCGGCATTGGAATCGGCATTCCATTTGAGCTGCTGAATGTCTTTGTCTCCCTTGGCCATCAACAGCATGCGGGAATCCGTGGCGCACAAGGCGGAGGTATAGACGGTTTGCTGACCGGAAGTAATGGTGAGCACGCGGCCCGCATCGGATCCATCGACCAGACAGCTGTCGGAACCGTCATGCACGATCTTGGCGGTGAATTCCAATGACCCGCCAACCGGCACGGATTGGGACGCCGAGCTCAGATCAAGCGACAAATCCTTGGCCGAGCAATCCTTAACGCCGCTGGTTTTCTTCGGTGTCGGCACGGTGTCGCGGGAAATGGCATACACCTCGTCATGATGAATTGCCGTGTTGATGGCTCCGACACCACGGCCAAGGCTGTAGACGCAAAATACGATTAACGCGAGAACTAACACCAATGCCACACCAACCACGATGCGGCGGCGACGGTACATCGCCTGCTTCTTCTTACTGATGGTGCGCTTTGTGGCAGCACCTGCCTTGGCAGACCGGATGGTCTTTGCAGGTATCGCGGTTTCGACAGTCCTACCGGAGCGAACGGGATTGGAGAACTTCCGAGAAGCAGACTTGCGAGAGGTGTTTTTGCCGCGAGACATCGGGCGGCCCCACCCGCCACGACCATCTCCGTCGCTTTTAGGATTCGCACCTGACTTATTCCTCTGCACTGCCATAACCTCTTCAGTGTACGGTCGTCATCGCCATGCACGCACGGCAGTCCCATATTTTCACAGAATGTCAGCCAAGACCGATATTCCGCTCAGCGATATCATCCGCTCATCCACGCGTACGCTCTCACACGTGTGCGGTTCAACCACTTCATAGCACTGTGCGGAATCAGTCGTGGGGCAGACGAAGGGCACCATTCTCCAGAATCTCGATCAACCCGTCATCATCAAGGCTCGCGATGCAGGAGTCGAGCTGAATCTGGTCTTGCCATAGGTTTTCGGCATCCACTCTGGCAAGCGTGTCATTCGCCGGCAATGCGCGCAACGCCGCAAGCACCAGTCCGCGCACCTGACGATCAGTGCCTTGGAATCGCTGCCGCGGGCGGGTGCGGCGCTCCCCCAGTCCGGGGCGGCCGGCTTTGAGAAATGCACAATCATCCGCAATCGGGCAAATCTCGCATAACGGCGTCTTGGCCGCGCAAACCACCGCGCCCAATTCCATCACCGACTGATTCCACGTGACCGATGGAGGTTCGCTGCGCTGCAGGAAAGTGTGTTCGCCGGATCGGTATGCATGGTCCGTGCAATCGGCACCGTCCCCACAAACCCTGTCTTGGGGCAACATGCGGTTGGCGAGCGCGCGTTCGGCCGGGCTCGCCGCTCCCCCGCGAGATTCGGTGCCGAGGAATACGCGGCTCAGCACGCGGCGAATATTCGTATCGATCACCGCAATGCGCTCACCGAATGCAAAGCTCAGCACGGCGGAGGCAGTGTAGTCGCCGATACCGGGCAGAGCGACGAGCTCGTCGTAGGTGCGAGGCAGCTCATCGCCATATTCTTCCGCCACCACGCGGGCGCATTCCTGCAATCGCAGCGCACGGCGAGGATAGCCAAGCCGGCCCCATGCGGTGATCACATCGGCTTTAGGTGCTGCGGCAAGAGCACGGGCGTCAGGCCAGCGTGCCATCCAATCGTTCCAATACGGCACCACACGACTCATCTGCGTCTGCTGGCTCATCACCTCACTGACCAGCACGCCCCACGGCGTGGCCCGCCCGAAGCGCCATGGCAAGTCACGCGCATTGGCCTCCCACCATGCGCCGAGCCGTAAAGAAATTGCTGTGTCGTTCATCGTTCTTATTCTTAGCAGCTATGACGAACGAGGCAGAACAGAATTCGCAGAACGCGCAGAATCCCGAAACAAAAGTCGAGAAGATGTTCGAATACGGGTACCGTAAATCGAATTACGGACCGGACGAACTCGTAACCGACGCGCATGGCAACCCCATCTCCGTGGTGGACGCGATGCTCTCGGCTGAAAAGGCCGCCACCACCGAAACCGTAACACCGCACCTGTGCTACTACTCACCGCGTATTCCCGGCAACACCGGCTCGGCCATCCGCCTGTGCGCGGTGACCGGCACCATCCTGCATTTGGTGGAGCCGTTGGGTTTCAACCTGCGTGACACCAAGCTGCGCCGAGCAGGCCTCGATTACCACGACATGGCCCACGTGGTGCTGCATCCGAATTTCGACAACCTGGTGGAGTCCATGCCCAATTCGCGCATCATCGCGTTCACCGCACATGCCACCAAGCTGTACACCGAAGTGGAATACAAGCCGACCGACATCCTGCTGTTCGGCCCCGAGCCCGGCGACATCCCCGACCCGATGGACATCATGGAAGGCCCGCACGTGGCCGAGCAGGTGCGACTGCCCATGCGCCCGTCCTTGCGCTCCCTAAACCTCACCAACTGCGCATCCATCGCCATCTACGAAGCCTGGCGCCAACTGAATTTCAAGGGCGGAGCGTGAGGAGAAGGCCCGGTGGGCCTTCGAGTAGCGACGCCGAACGAACGCCGACAGGCGTGAGAGAGGAAACATCAAGCCTCGCGCAGCGAGACCACAATTGCAGGACGGAGCGTGAGGAGAAGGCCCGGTGGGCCTTCGAGTAGCGACGCCGAACGAACGCCGACAGGCGTGAGAGAGGAAACATCAAGCCTCGCGCAGCGAGACCACAATTGCAGGACGGAGCGTGAGGAGAAGGCCCGGTAGGCCTTCGAGTAGCGACGCCGAACGAACGCCGACAGGCGTGAAGGAGGAAACCCTGAGCCTCGCAGCACGACCATCATTGTGGAAATGAACGCAGAAAATGGGTCTATCGGCGCTTTGAGGGGCTGATTCGGCATCCGCCGGAGGTCTATCTCCGTTTCAAGGGGCTGTCAAAGGACGAAACCCCGAGTACAGACATTGAAATATCAACGCTTGTACTCGGGGTCTTCGCATATATCAGCCCCTTGAAACGGAAGTAGACCTCCAGAAAGGTCGAAATCAGCCCCTCGAAACGGGAATAGACCTCTCGAAAGGTCATCCAAATCGATATCCGCCTTCGGAGGGGGTGCATTCGGGCTTTTGCAGAATGCTTTCTGCTTTCAAAGGGGTACCTCGATTAAGAAACCTCGAGTATGGGCGTTGATATTCCAACGCGCATACTCGAGGTTTCCGTATATAGGTACCTCTCTGAAAGCAGATAGCTCTCCGCGAAGAGCCAGAGGTACCTCTTTGAAGGCAGATACCCTACTGAATCAGTTCTTGAAGCTGTGAATCGGAGCGGGAATACGGCCGCCACGAGTCACGAAGGCCTCGCAGCTGGTCTGGTTGACCGGCATGATGGGCGCGTAGCCCATCAGGCCGCCGAAGTTCGCCATCTCACCAACGCCCTTGCCCGCCACAGGGATCACACGCACGGCAGTGGTCTTCTGGTTGACCATGCCGATGGCGGCTTCGTCGGCGATCAGGCCGGAGATGGTGGAAGCAGAGGTATCGCCCGGAATGGCGATCATGTCAAGACCCACCGAGCATACGCAGGTCATGGCCTCAAGCTTCTCGAGGGTCAGGCAACCGGAGGCGGCAGCGTCAATCATGTTCTTGTCTTCGGAGACCGGGATGAACGCACCGGACAGACCGCCCACGTAGGAGGACGCCATGATGCCGCCCTTCTTGACCTGGTCGTTGAGCATAGCCAAGGCCGCAGTGGTGCCGGGAGCGCCAACCTGTTCGAGGCCTATCTTCTCAAGCACTTCGCCCACCGAGTCGCCCACGGCCGGGGTCGGAGCGAGGGAAAGGTCGATGATGCCGAACGGCACGCCAAGACGGCGGGAAGCCTCCTGAGCCACAAGCTGGCCCACGCGCGTGATCTTGAACGCGGTGCGCTTGATGGTCTCGCACAGGAACTCGAAGTCCTTGCCTTTGGCCGCATCGAGTGCGCGGGAGACCACACCGGGGCCGGAGACACCAACGTTGATGACCGCGTCGCCTTCGGTAACGCCGTGGAAGCCACCGGCCATGAACGGGTTGTCGTCAGGCACGTTGCAGAACGCCACGAACTTGACGCAGCCGTAAGAGTCGTTGTCGGCGGTGCGCTCGGAGATGTCCTTGATGATGTGGCCGAGCAGTTCGACCGCGTTCATGTCGATGCCGGTCTTGGTGGAACCGACGTTCACAGACGAGCACACGATGTCGGTCTCGGAAAGCGCCTGCGGCAGGGACTTAATCAGCAGTTCCTCAGCCGGGGTCATGGCCTTGGAAACGAGCGCGGAGTAGCCGCCGATCAGGTCGACGCCGACTTCCTTGGCCGCCTTATCCAGCGCATGCGCGATCTTGACGAAATCCTCGCTCGTCTTGCAGGAGCTGGCACCCACCAGTGAAATCGGGGTGACGGTGATGCGCTTATTGACGATCGGGATGCCGTAGTCACGCTCAATGGCCTGACCGGTGGAGACGAGATCCTTGGCGTAGGTGGTGATCTTGCGGTAAATGTTGTTGCAAGTCGTGTCGACGTTGTCCGTCGCACAGTCGAGCAACGAGATGCCCATGGTGATGGTGCGGACGTCGAGCTTCTCCTGCTCGATCATCTGATTGGTCTCGTGGACCTCCATGATATTCAGCATGGTGTGTTCCTTACGGTTGTTTTTTCGCCCTCGCTGGCGGGGGCTGCCGGTGAAACCGACTGGGGTGGTATCCAACATGAGACCACCCACCGGCGCTATGCGCCCCCTCCCGCCAGCGGGAGGGAATCGAAAGCTATATCAGAATCAGATACGGTGCATCTTGGTGAAGATCTCTTCACGCTGGCAGCGGATACGCACGCCGATGTCGTCGCCAAGATCCTCAAGGTTGCCAACCATGGCGCCAAAGTCCTTGTCCGCATTGGCATAGTCGACAATCATCATCATGTTGAAATATCCGTCGATGATGGTCTGCGAAATATCAAGCACGTTGACGTTGTGCTCGGACAGATAGGTGCAGACGCGCGCGATGATGCCGACGGTATCCTGACCGACGACGGTGATGATGGCCTTATTCATGGCTCTCCCTGGTCGTATACGAAAAGCGGGTGACTCCCCAAGTATAGGGAAGACACCCGCCATTTATGTTCGTTACCGATTCATGTATCGTCTGTCGTCTGACCGTTGCCAGGCACCAATACCGCCGGAATGGAACAGCTCAGACAAGTCACAAACCTGCATCACGCCATTCATGCCGTTCCATTTCCGGATTCGCGGACTCTCAGGAATCATCGAGTCCGTTGGGCCATGTTCACACGGCCAGACTCTCAACCGCACCGCCGTCGACCTGCACCGGCACCAGCTTCGGTTCTTCCTTGCCGCCCTTGAGCATAAAGGAGAAGACCAGCATGATTGCCACAAGCACCAAACCGAACATATAGCCGTAGCGCGAACCGTCCACGAAGCCCTGCGCGGCATTGGTGCCGCCACCGGCCGCATAGCCGGTCTGCCCCAGGCCCGGCCACAGCGGTGGAGATGGCACCGCACACCTGCTGCATGGTGTTGAGAATGGTGCTGCCATCAGCAGCCATGCGGCCCGGCAACGATTTGAGCGCAGCGGACTGCGCCGACTGCTGGATGAACGGAATGCCCACCATCACGATGATGTGCGCGGCCAAGAACAGCACAACACCCGAGTCAACACCGATGGCAAAGAACAACGCACCACCGCGACGCCGGACTCGCCTCGGCTGGGCCGCTGAGTAGCCGACATATTGCCGTTGCTGCCCTCATCGAAGGATTCGCGGGCATCGCTCGTATTCATAGTGTGGCCGGATACACCGGCGGACGTAGTATTTTCAGGGGTTGTCTGGGTAGCGGACAACGGAACCTCTCTCGGATTGTCTCTTCATCATTGCCGTCGCGCGAAATGTCGATATGCCCCTAACGTCCGGGCCAACGACGGCAACAAAAAAACGCATGGCCTGCCATGTGATTTCGGCAGAAGCCATGCGATTTTCAAAACAATCCGCAACCGTAATACGATTCGAAATTCTTCGTAAGTACGCCCCGCGTGTCGCGGCACGATAGGGAGGGAAAAAGAGAAGAGGAAGGGGGGGGCTCCCGCTGGCGGGAGCTGTCAGCGAAGCTGACTGAGGGTGGTCACTGTATACGACAAACCACCCTCAGTCTCACTACGTTCGACAGCTCCCGCCAGCGGGAGCCAAAGTAAGTAGCTCAGGCCTCGCGGCTGGCGCTCGGAGCGGCATAAGCCGCAAGGGCGCGCGGAGCGTGGAAGCCCTGCTTTTCGAACTCGTCGGCAATCTTCTGAGCGACTTCCTGAGAACGGCCCTTATCAACCAAAGCGATGATGGAGCCGCCGAAGCCGCCGCCGGTCATACGCGCACCGTAGGCGCCGTTCTTGCGGGCCACGTCTACGGCGATGTCCAGCTCGGGGACGGTGACCTCGTAGTCGGCGGCCAGCGAATCGTGGGAAGCGTTGAACAGACGGCCCGCAGCCTCGATGCCGCCCTGAGCGAAGGCACGCACGAAGGAACGCACGCGCTCGATTTCGGTGACGACGTGGCGCACGCGCTTCTTCATGGTCTCGTCAGGCAGGGCGTCAAGCGTTTCCTTGAGGGCCTGGAACTGGTCATCGGCCTTGGAGATGCCGTCGGCGGTAACGCGCAGGTTGGCCACACCGAGAATCTTGGCGGCTTCCTCGCAGGTGGCGCGACGCTGAGCGTACTGGCCATCGTTGAGCTGGTGCGGAGCCTGGGTATCGACCACAAGCAGCTCGAGGTTGTACTTGTCGAGGTCGAACTCCTGCTGGGAGACGTTCTCCAGCGGGGTCAGCTCCGGACGGCAGTCAAGCAGCAGCGCGTGGCCTTCGGTGCAGCGCATGGAAGCGTTCTGGTCAAGACCGCCGGTGGAGGCGCCGGCCATCTCGTTCTCGGACTTGATGGCGGCGTTGATGAGGGTCACACGGCCGGCGTCGGAATCGCCGTAGCCAAGGCCGTACACGTCGTCCAGAGCCAGAGCGGTGGAGCAGGTCATGGCGGCGGAGGAGCTCAGGCCGGAGCCCAGCGGCACGCAGGAGACGAAGGCGGCATCAAAGCCCTTGACCTTGTCGAAACCAGCCTGACGCAGCGCCCAAGCCACACCGGTCGGGTAGGCGGACCAGCCGTCCACGCCACGGGCCTTGAGGCCATCGAGATCAGCTTCAGCGACCTTGTCGGGAGCCACGTCGGAGACGACGCGAACCTTGGTGTCTTCGCGCGGCTTCAGGGCGATGAAAGTGCGGTGCGGCAGAGCGATCGGCAGGCACAGGCCGGCGTTGTAATCGGTGTGCTCACCGATCAGGTTCACACGGCCCGGAGCAGCCCACACGCCCTCGGGCGCAGCGCCGTAGGTGTCCACAAACAGCTTGGTGGCTTGCGAGACGCCCTCTTCATGGGTCAGCGGCTCAATGAATTCAACAGCAGACATTGGTGTTTTTCTTTCTATCAGTCGGCGATATCGATGGAGCCGAGCTCGTGGAAGCGCTTGGCGATGAGTTCCGGCGTGGTGTCGGAGATCCAGGCGGCCATGCCGGATTCGGAGCCAGCGAGGTACTTGATCTTATTGGCAGCACGACGGAAGGAGAAGAACTGCAGGTTCAGGCGGTAGTTCTCACGGCGAGCGTCGTGAATCGGGGCCTGGTGCCATGCGGCGATGTACGGCAGGTCCATGCCCTTGCCGTCGCCCTTGTCGAAGAACGCGTTGCCGCGCTTCAGGAGGTGCGAGTACATGGAAGCAAGGTCCCAACGCTCTTCGTCGTTGAGCTCGTCCAAGGTGAGCACGTCGCGAACCGGAGCCACGTGGACCTCAAGAGGCCAGCGGGCGGCGGCCGGCACGTAAGCAACCCAAGAGTGGTTACGCATCACAATGCGCTCGCCAGCCTCGAGCTCGGCATTCATGATGTCCTTAAGCAGGTTGCCACCGGTCTTCTCGTGGTAGGCCTCGGTGTGCTGGAGTTCCTTCTCCATCTTCGGAGCGATGAACGGGTAGCAGTAGACCTGACCATGCGGGTGGGCAAGGGAGACGCCGATCTCCTGACCGTGGTTCTCGAACGGGAAGATCTGCTCGATGCCCTCCATCTTGGAGATTTCAGCGGTACGGAAGGCCCATGCCTCGACCACGGTACGCAGGCGGGACACCGGCAGGTCAGCCGGCAGGCCGTTCTCGTTCGGATCGAAGCAGATGACTTCGCAGCGGCCGGCGGCCAGCTTCTTTTCCCACAGCGGGTTGCCATCAACGTAGGTCACATCCTCGGAGACACCGGGCACGCGCACCATGGAGGGGAAGCGGTTCTCGAACACCACGACGTTGTAATCGGTGTCCGGCACCTCGCCGTCCTGATACGGGTCGCCGGGCTTGCGGGCGGCCAGCGGGTTGCCCTTGGCGGTGGCGCCGGGGCCAGCGGTGATCGGGCGGTTCATACGCGCGGTGGCCATCGGAATCCAGTCACCGGTCAGCGGGTCGCGGCGCATCTGCGGAGCGGCGTACGGCACTTCGTTGCCGTCGGCGTCCAGGTGCGGGGCAAAACGGTAGTCCAGCGGGCGCGGATCCTTGAGCTCGCGGGTCTTGGCACCGGAGACGAACTCGGGATCGTCGTCCAGATAGAAGAAGTCACGACCGTCGGCAAGCGTCGTCGGCGTGATGCGGATATGCTTCTTCGCGTACTCTCCGGGGGTGTAGTTGGCGAAATCAGCCATGGGTGTTACTCACTTTCCTCAATGGTCTCGCTCTGGTGGGCCAGCACGAGTTCCTTTACCAAATCCTTGGTTTTGGCGGCGGAGTCAGGGTCGAGACCGTCGTCGGTGATGACCGTGTCCACCTGGTCGAAGCGCGCGAACAGCGACAGCGACGTGCAGCTCCACTTGGTGTGATCGGTCAAAACTATGGTGCGATCGGCGATGTCCATCATCGCCATATCGGTAGCGGCCTCAAGCGAGTTCGGCATGAGGAAGCCGCGGGGAATCGACACTGAATGAGTGCCGAGGAATACAGTGTTGACGCGCAGCGAGGCGACGACCTTGTCCGCAATCGGCCCGACAAGCGAGTTTGAGCGGGTGATTACACCGCCGGTGACAATCACTTCCACATCCTTGGATTCGAGGGCCTGCACCAACTCGGCCACTGGAATCGAATTGGTGAGAATGGTGATGCCGCTGGACTGCTGCGATTCGAGCAGATGCTGGGCAAAGACATAGGCCGTGGTGCCGCCGCCGATGGCGATCACGTCGCCAGGAGCCACGTATTTGATAGCTTCCTGGGCAATGGCATCTTTCAGACCGATGTCCATCTGGGACTTGACGGAGAACAGAGGCTCGCTCAGCAAGGTACTAGTGGTCACCGCGCCGCCATGGACGCGCTTCAACAGTCCCTTGTCGGCAAGTTCGGCGATATCGCGGCGGATGGTCATCGCTGACACACCCAGCTCCTTCGATAGCGCAGTAATACGCACAGCACCGCGCGTGCGCAGCCTGCTCAAGATGAGATGCTGACGTTGTGACGAAATCATGCGAACATTATCGCACACAAAAGCTCACAAACCAAACCGGCTTGAGCGTTTTGGGGACAATTTCCCGAAAATTCCGGGCGATTCAAACCTATACTCCTGCAGAACCGCGCAAAAACGCACATTTTTCAGGACTGTCAACATGTAATGTTCCGAACTTCCTTCAGCCACCGTGCAGCACCCCACGAATCTCCCCTCAGTCGCTGCGCGACAGCTCCCCTCAGAGAGGGGAGCCAAGAAAGACGAACTTAAAGAATAGGAACACCATGCTGGTCACAATCTGCTGAAACGTGAGACAATGGGCAATATGACTTACGTTTCTGAAAGCTTTTGGCACGACGCCGTCAACAAAGCCACCACTGACCTGTTCACTTTTGGCTATAAGCACATCATCAAGCCGAACTTCGTGTTCAACCATCGCCCCGATG
>BABC01000017.1_pt1 | contig 14435 bp, 13 predicted proteins | sample 270348 | NCBI WGS metagenome assembly BABC01 (sample SAMD00036532, study PRJNA27871) | human gut metagenome | isolation source: feces from healthy human sample In-B, Infant, Male
CCCGGGTGAATCGTCGTGTATCCTCTTTCATTTTTTTATAGTGGACATATTCAGTATAACAAGTAGAAAGGAAAAGTCAAAACACAACAGAAAACCAAGAAGAGACACCAAAAAAAGAAGTGGAGCTGGCGGGAATCGAACCCGCGACCTTTTCGTTGCGAACGAAACGCTCTACCAACTGAGCCACAACCCCAATCGAGCTGCCGGTCGGATACGATCCGACGACCTGCCGCTTACAAGGCGGCTGCTCTGCCAGCTGAGCTACGACAGCGATACCGGAATCCTCCACACCTGTCCGGCGCAGGCTTCCTGAAAAACCGGCTCCAACAAAGGAGGAAAACAGGTCGGTTTTTAGTGGAGAAAGAGCCGTCGACCGGATTCGGACCGGTGACCTGCGCATTACGAGGGCGCTGCTCTGCCAGCTGAGCTACGACGGCGAAAAAACCGTTCCGGCATGAGGAACGGCGGATGGGCCATGCGAGCAAAGGGATTCTAGTCCCATGACCGGTTCATGCCACCGACCATCGACTGCTCCCATTTGGGAACCCAGCGGAATCGCATGTGACCACTGAGCCCATCGTGCTTCGACGGGAGTCGAACCCGCATTACGACGAATGACGCATCCTACCTTTTGGAAGACGAAGCCATGTTGCGGATACGACGCTGGAGAGGCGGTTCTGTCAGGCTACTGAGGTGAAGGCCTGCGCCGTGACCATCGTTCCACTCCGTCCCAATATGGCGGCGGGCGGGTGGTGGCGTTGACATCATATTCCGCAAGAATATGAGCGGAAGTGGGCGCTGCAACGGTTACGGGTCCCAGTTATGGAGAGAACCTACCGTAGCATCGTTCCCGTTCCGGCAGACGTTCGAACCGGATCGGGTGGCGTTGACGCCGTTGCTTCCGCTGGTGCTTTCGCCGGGATTCGAACCCGGACTGGACAGTTCCTTAGACTGTTGCCTCTACCGGTTGGGCTACGAAAGCATGTGCGGATACCACCCTTGCGAGGTCGCAATATCCGCACAGTCCACAATCGATCCGGCCACTCGTGCCGGATCCTTGCACTCATGCTTGCGGTGGACGCGCATACTGCAGCGTGAGGCATGACAGGGATCACGGGGGCCGAAACCCCATGCTCCACCGAGACCGTTCCCACAGCCTGTGGGTCGGCTGACAAGCAGCGTGATCGATCACGCTGCAGGAAACCTTTTCCGCACTGGGCGGATAGGCTTTATCGGATTCGCGTCGACCCCTCCGACAGGGGGCTGTTCGCATCAGCCACTCATAGGCTGATGGACGCTGACGATATCCGCGTGTCCGTCGAACAAACGGAGGCGTGGATCATCGGACACGAATCGCATGGTCATGACATCCCGCCGGGAACTCCCAACTGGCATGGAATCGTATCGAGCGGTGTACGGGAATCGAACCCGCATCATCAGCTTGGAAGGCTGAGGCACTGACCGTTGTGCTAACACCGCAAACAGGAATCCGCGGACATCGTATCAGGAAGCGGATTCCCTAGCGGACGCCACGGGATTCGAACCCGGATCTCCACCCACAGGGGGTGGCGTGCTGTCCATTACACCAACGCCCCGCATGGTTGCGCGTCATGATCGTACGACCCATGCGTTCGCCTGACCGGGGATTTATCACGACGGAGGCCGGTCGGGACTCCAACGGTTCCGTTTTTACTGAGTGCGGGAACCGTCAAAATACGGCACTCGTGCATTGCGCTGGAATCGAACCAACGACCTCCCCGTTATGAGCAGGGTGCTCTGGCCTACTGAGCTAGCAATGCGATTATCGGATGCCGACGCTGAACGGCTTGCCTAAGCTGAAAGGACTAAAAGGCTGCAATGCCATCCATCGCTCCATCCCATTCCCCATGGATCGAGAGAACAGGCGGTGACGTTGACGACGGTATCCTAGTGCCTCGTGTTGGGCTTGAACCAACGACCTTGGAGTTATGAGCTCCGCGCTCTAACCGACTGAGCTAACAAGGCAAAAGTGCCCAAGGCCGGAGTCGGACCGGCTGCGCCCGGTTTAGGAAACCGGCGCTCTATCCGTTGAGCTACAAGGGCGTTGCCTCGTGATGCACGAGCCGTACGAGGCGCGACGGCGTGAGAGAGAAGAGAAGAGGAATGACTCCACGCATTATGATTGGCGGAGTTTCGTGCGTGCCCTCAACGAGAATCGGACTCGTGACCTTCCGTTCCGGAGACGGACGCTCTATCCACTGAGCTACAAGGGCGTGGCGTCGTTTTCGCGGCTTGGGTGACGCCTGATTCCCTGTATGTCCGGTACAACATATCGTGTCGAGTGTAGAGGAAGAAATCGAAACGAATATTGCTGCCGCTGAGAGGCGAATACGGGAGTCGAACCCGTTCCCACGGTTTTGCAGGCCGCTTCCAATCCGTTTGGAGTAATCGCCGAAAACGCTCCCTCACCTGGTTTCGAACCAAGACCAAGGGTTCCAAAGACCCGTGTGCTGCCGTTACACCATGAGGGAATGTGCGCGAATGCGCCGGACACGTATGCCCGACTGCATTCCGCCATTGCCGATCAACCCGTTTTGCTGACTGGATTCCAAAGGCCCTATCCCGTGGCCTATCACTGCAGATCGGCAAGCGGATGGTGCGAGAGTCGAACTCGCCAGGGACTTTCGCCCCAACAGTCTTAGCAGGACTGCGCCTTTGCCGCACGGCCCACCATCCATGCCGGTGTTTGCGATTCAGGGCACACCGGCTAAGCCTCGATAGAACCGCCAAGAACTGCCAGCGGTTTCGCGGAGGATGAGAGATTCGAACTCCCGGAACCTTGCGGTTCTCCTGTTTTCGAAACAGGTGCGTTCGACCGCTCCGCCAATCCTCCAACGTGCTCCCGGTGGGATTCGAACCCACGACCAGCCGGGTAGAAACCGGCGGCTCTGATTCCACTGAGCTACGGGAACAAACTCGGAAGAGCATCTGGTTCAAGAAAAAAGACATCGAAAAAATGATTTTTTCTTACGCTCGTCCGAGTTTTCGCCTTGTTTCGCGCGTGGTCTGCGATACCACCGTATCTGTGTGTGTTGGTGCGCTTACGTGTGACCTTCTGCCGCACGTCGTATTTCCGGCAGGATTCGAACCTGCACTGATTGATGTTTAGGATCATGCCTCTACCATTTGGGCTACAGAAACTTAGCCAACTGTTTCCCCACCACGGTTGGCCGGCGTGGCTGATACCAACCCAGGCTGCTGGATAGAGAAGAGAAAAACCAGCGCAAGGCTTTCGGGGGGAAAATTAATACTGTCCTTCCCTTCCTTCGTGTGACAGGAATCGGTTTGTACATTTGAGAAGGAGAGAACAGCAAGTGCCCCTTGAGGGATTCGAACCCTCACTCCGTAGGGAATCCGGGTTTGAGCCGGAAGCGTCTACCAGTTCCGCCAACGGGGCGATGGTTCCGATCGAACAGCCGAGGAGAATAGGAAATCCTTCAAACGCCGACCGGAACCGGTTGGGACAGTATCATTCAACTTGATTGTGATGAATCCGTGAGTGAGTTAGGAGCCAAACAATACCGTCCTAGCACGTCGGGTGAGTCTCGACCTCACACCCACCGGTTTTGGAGACCGGTACTCTGCCGTTAAGCTACCGACGCATGAGGAGCAGGAAGCCGAAGATAGATAGCGGAGTAGCTTCTTGCTCTGAGTGCCCTCGGCGGGGTTCGAACCCGCAACCTCTGGTTCCGTAGACCAACGCTCTGAATCCGATTGAGCTACAAGGGCGATGGCACATTTCGTTCCTTTAACGACGTACGCCTGTGCCGGGCCGTGTTCGGCATGGTCCTCATTGATGTCGCTCCGGAGACCATAGCTGCAAAAAGAGCGTCCTCCCCCATCCGTCCTGAATGACAGATGGAGGGGAATCGGGAGACTGGATTGGGTTTTACCAGCAACGTCGAGGACAAACGAGATCATGTCAGATCCCCTCTGGACGTGCCGCCGGTTCGGTCGCAAACCACCCTGCCGGGCCCGGCTCATCTTATCGCCTCGTTTCCGATGCGATTGTTCGATCACTCCCTGAAAGCAGTCCATTGATCGGATGGATTGCTTCGTGCCTCCGTCTGGAATCGAACCAGCATCCACGGTGCTTCAGACCGTTGCTCTACCATTTAAGCTACAGAGGCACCGTACGACGGACTGTTATGGGATCTGGGTTATAGGCCCTTCCCTGGTCCGTCGCACTGTGTGTTTTCCTTCCCTTGTTTCGCGCGCGGCCGGAAGAAGAAGTTGCCGCAGCCTATCCGATAATAGATTGATGCGCTTATGCTCGGCGATTTACCAAGCATCGTGCCCCGACGGAATTACGATATCCGGACCCAGTGCTTAAAAGGCACCTGCTCTTCCTCTGAGCTACCGGGGCAGTGGCATGCTTTCGTCCTTGACGCAGTGCGCCCATGCCGAGGCTGTTCGTCCATGCTTCTCCGGAAGCGCCCCATGGAAGGACGGCTGCGAGTCCCATTAGTGGATCGGATCCATTGTTCTGGTTTTCCGGATAGAGCGGATGACGGGGTTCGAACCCGCGGTTTCCTGCTTGGGAAGCAGGCGTGCTGCCACTGCACCACATCCGCATGGCCGTGCTTTTTTCGGATACGTCGCACGGCGGTGACGTATAGTCCGCCAGCCGAAAGAGGGATGGCTGGTCTCCGAGTCGGATTGACAGGATTCGAACCTGCGACCCCATGCTCCCAAAGCACGCGCGCTACCAAACTGCGCCACAATCCGATATTTTTGACAGGACTCCGTGGCTTACCAGCTACGTACGTGCCCTATTAAACGCGATTTCCTCAGATTCTGGCACCGTCTTAAGCCAGTACCACGATGCTTTCATCTTGATTCTTTCGCGTGTTTAGACTGTCTCCACCGGTTTTCCTAACCTCCTGCGAAACCTCCCCTTCCAAGCGTGCGACCTAGGATTTGCACGCTCTTCCAGTTTTTCTTCACAGTCCTCGACTCTCCGGTTGTAAGACCTGTCAAAAACGTGGCTCCGGGTGGATTCGAACCACCAACCATGCATGCTCCGCCGTTTGAGCTACGAAGCCGGCCGGAACGCGTCGTCTCATGGCGCGTATCATTCCGGCTTTTACCGTTCGCTGTCAGACTAATGAGACTGGCCTGACAGCGAATAAAATCCGTTTGTTGTTTAGACACTGTGTGCAAACGAAAACCACAGCACGGCCTTGAAGGCGCCGCTACCTGTTAATCCGCCTGTTTGCAACCAGGCGGATAGTGGTGGCGGGAGGACTCGAACCTCCGGTGTTTCCTTGTCGCAGATTTACAGTCTGCTGCCGTCGCCGCTGGGCCACACCACCGGTGCATCGCTTCTGCCCGTCACGGTGCGATGCATACCGTGCCCGATTCATCTGTACCCGCAGACCGTGAGTCTGCACAAGCTCATGGGAGATGGATCAGGGTCGTGGAGCTGCCGAGAATCGAACTCGGGTCTGGCCTGCCGTCAACCATTGCTTGCCGTCACGTGCGTATCCGACGCTTGACGCTCATCCGTGGACGGGTGCGTTCGGCGAACCCGCACGGCTTGTAGACGATGTTCATGTACTGGCCGGGCGAATCCATCGTCCGACTGTCCGACCAGTCCGATTCAAGTTTTCCGGCTTTAATCCGTTAATCGGCAATGGGATTGAAGTCGGGTTTCACGCTACGAGGGTGAAACGGTGAGAAGAAACGGCGTTGGCGTTTGTTCTTGTGATGGGTTTGATGACGGTTGCTCCCATCGGTCTCCGGCACGTAGCAAATGGTTTCCGGCAGGCTATCGAAAAGCCTGTCAGCCCCGTGATATGGGTCGAGCGGCGTGAACTTCAGCCGTTCAACCCATGTCTTTACTGCTGCCACCTTGTAATGGTGGCGTATGATCCAAGGTCTTGTCCTCACGCCCATGCGGGTATGAGTTGCCTTGGATAAGTTTTTTGGTGTCTCTCTTCGGTTTTCAATCGTCCTGCATCACGTGCGTGGTGTAGGTGTTGTCTTCCTACGCAGGATGCTTCACGTCCGGCGTGGATTGCTCTTGGCCGGTTTGAAAGGAGAGAGAGTGTTTTGACTTCCTGTTTTGGGCAGGAGGTGTTGGTTTCCTCTTTCGATTCATTTATGTGGACACACTCAGTATAATATGTTTCTTGAGCTCTGGCAACACCAGTTCAAGGGAAAGGCATCAAACCATTGAAAACACTGGGATCCACAGGAAAAACAAGCCGCCAACAACGGCGTGTCGCACTACCGGCAAAAGAAAACGCACCCGGAAAAATCCACTATGATGTCGACCATGACAAAAAACAGCGTTGACCATCCGGACGATCACGAAGCCAAGATCGCCAGCTCGACCGAGCTTGCCCTCGAACGGGTGGCCACGCTTGCCGACATCGAAAACCGGCAGCCGGACAGCAAGGAAATCTGGTACGGCCATTCAATCCTCACCAGCACCCTGTTTCCGGCCACCCCCCCAGCGGAAGGCACCCCCTTCGTCAGCAAGGACAACAACACCGTCGAATATATCCTCGAAGCCGGTATCGATAGCCTCACCCGATCAAGGGACTACCCGTATGGGAAATACCCTCGGCTGCTGATGGCATGGATGGCCAAACAGATTAGATCCGCGGGCACTCGGAAAACCCCAACTGTGGATCCGGCGCAGCACACCATCACCATTCCAAGCATGTACCAGCTATCCGAAGAACTCGGTATCCCCCGCGGAGGCCAATCCTCGAAACGTTTGCAGGAACAGTTGCGCCGACTTCTGTTCTGTCATATCAGCATCAGGCAGAAGACGGGGTTTGCAGGCAACCGTGACCGGTTCGATTCCGTGAACATGCAGATGGTGAAAGCCGTCAGCTTCCTGAACGACAATAACAATCAGGATTTCAGCGGAGCGAAGTTTATTCTCACCGACGAGGTGTGGGACAGGCTTGCCCAAGAGTCAGCTCCGTTCGATACCCGAGCCACCAACTATCTACTGAGCGGCAAATCAGTCCTCCCCTACGACGTGTACGTATGGCTGACCGGCACATTCAAGAACCTGCGTCACGACCTCACTTTGGACTGGGCGTGGCTGCACGGGCGTTTCGGCGACAGCATCAAGGAACGCCGAGTATTCAGAGCCAAGTTCCGTGACGCATTGAAGAAAGTCCACGAAGTGTATCCCGCCGCAAACGTGGAAACCACCAGGGGCGGCATCATCCTGCACCCGTCACCCACGTCCGTTCCACCAAAAGCGGAACGGCGTGTATTGGACGAGGGGCGGGGCGATTGGCACCGATAGTCCACTAATGGCCTATCGGTGCAGTTTGGTTGCACGTGGGAGCTTTCGTGCCTCGAGAATGGGCCGACGCTTCACCTTTTCGTCAGTAGTGGACTATCGGTGTAAAACTCGTTGCGTCGGATAGTGGCCTATCGATGCAATTTCAACGATTCATTGATGGACTATCGGTGCAGTTTCCCTGTCCTTGTTGATGGCCTATCGGTGTAAAACTTTCCGATCGGAGTCTCAAGCAGATGGCTTCTGTGATCTCCGGCCCATATAAGAGGCTCACATTCCGCGTCTTCGGGGAGAATAGTGGCCTATCGGTGTAAAACAATTTATTCCCGGTACTGACGCGTTGCTTATCCGACAGTTTCCCACCGCGTTTTGCCGTGAGGGTGCCCCCGCTTTTAGGTGTGGGGAGGAATCACGGCTTTCCTAATCTCCACGTTAAAGATAATGTGGTAGAATCAGCCTCATGAGTCAGAAAGTCGTGTTGGAACGCGTGACGTTGAGCGGAGCCAAACCGTTCATCGGCTACGCCGACCGACACGACCCCGAATCCGAAAGACTGTACGCGCGTTCAGGCAGTCAGGCGATGGACTGGCTGTGCAACGCTTGGCGATACCGGTTCAACCAACTGCGCTCCAACCGTTGCAAATACGGCAGGGACAAAACCTTCATCCCCATCGGCGGCGAACCCGATACTCGCAGTGTCAGCCAATCCCGAAGCGAATGTTCTTGGCTGTCGGCGGTGCCGTCCCTCATATTGGAATCCCCGACGCGGATCGAACGGGTCGAATGGTTCACCGCCGTGCAACGACGCAAGACCCTGCTGGGCAAACGGTTGAAGCCGGGACGAATGCCCCGGTTCAAATCATACAAGCGTGACGGGCAGCGGTTCGTCTGCTGGCACAACAACGGGCGCAACGCCGTATACCGTCGGGTCAACCGCAACCACGGCATCGTAACCATCACCGGGCAGAACCCCAAGGGCATGTCATTGCCGGGCGAATCGTTGCGCTACCGCATTCTCCTGCATGTGCGGGTCAGCCAGCCGATACGCGAATACACGGCCATCCAAGTGGATTGGACGAATCGCACCGTCGTATTCAACAATATTCCAACACCTATCAGGCACGAGCCGACCGGCAGGGCGGTCGGCATCGACCGTGGATGCGTACATGCCGCCGCCGACTCCGACGGACGGTTCATGGACCTGCCGAAAGACAGGTTGAAGGCCATCGACCGTGAAATCAGGAAACGACAGAAATCCCAAGCCCGCAGGATCGGGAACGCGGGATACTCCAGTGAACGGGAGTATGTGGCCAGTGGCAAGATCAGCCGCGCATACCGGAAGACGCGACTGGAAATCGGGAGACTGCACGCGAAATCCAAACGTATACTGGACGATGCATATCAGAAGTACACGACCCGGCTCGTGCGCGAGAACGACCTGATTGTGTTGGAGAACCTACGGCTGGCGAACATGAGCCGCCGCAACAAGCCCATCTCCAACCCGTTGCATGAGGGCAGATACCTGCCCAACGGGCAGGCGGCGAAACGCGGCCTCAACCATAGTCTCCGACAGGCGAGCATGGGGCGACTGGCATCCATGCTCGCCTACAAGACCCGACTGGCCGAAGGCGTGGGCATGATACTCGTCAACCCCGCCTATACAAGCCAAACATGCAGCCGATGCGGGTATGTAGACGAGAGGAACCGCGAGAGTCAAGCGGTTTTCGTCTGCAAGAAATGCTCGTACACGGCGAACGCCGACGTGAACGCCGCGCGGAATATCCTCGAACGGGGATTGGACACGCTCGCCGTCACGTCGGAAAACCTGTGGGGCGCGGACGGCACCCCGGTCGAACAGGGACGTAAGACCAACGGAAACGCTGCACGCGAATCCGTGGCAGCCTCTTAGAGACCAGAACCTCTCCCATCGTCAAGGGTGGGAGGAATCCCCCGGCTTCAGCCGTGGGGAGGACGTCAACCTATACACTGGCCCTATCCGGTACTTTCGCAGGTAGTGGCCTATCGGTGTAATCAGTAGTGGCCTATCGGTGTAATCGTCTTTGATGAAGGTCTTCCGGCATGGAGTATCCCTGCAACGGTAGTGGCCTATCGGTGCAGTTTTAGTGGCCTATCGGTGTCGTTTTCATGGACTATCACTGCCGAATCCGTGGACTATCGGTGTAATGAACCTGCTCAAACCGCTTCTCCCGTAAGGGCTGACGAGCAGTGCTTATAGTCATACCTTATATGTGACATACTCTCTTATAGCAGAAGAGAACGAGAAAACGGTAATGGCCTACTGATGGGTACTTCTGCACCGATAGGCCACTATTTCGTTCGCTTCGACAGTACAAGTCGAACTCAGCTCATCTTCTGGTACAAGTCGAACAGAATCTTCAGTCTTGCGCTGTCATCGTCTTTAAGCCATTTTTCCTTGCGGAGGCAAGCGACGGCCATGATTCTTCTTGACTTCGGGGATTCCACCGGACAAAGGAAATCCTTGGACAAGACCGTGGCCTATCGCTGTATTTTTTGCGGAACGTTGTCCCTCTTCTGCGACGATCCACCTGTTTCTGTTGTCTAATCGGTTTCTTCGACCATTTGAATACGTTCTCCAATCCATCGCATGACCGGTACGGCCATGCTGTTGCCTAACGCCTTGTATCGGGCTCCGTCCGGAGCGTGTTCCTTGTTTCGATATGGAATATCGGTGTAATCGTCGGGAAAGCCTTGAAGCCGTTCGCATTCTCGTGGGGTCAGACGGCGGACGGTGAGACCTCTCTCCTCATGGTCGCCTGTTATCAGCGTCTGGGTGTTATGAGTGGACAATGTGGCGCTCATATTCCGTTGAATCAAGGCACCTTTCCCGCCGCCGGGTTTCCCGCCGCGAATCTGCAAGGTGACAGGCTCATCTTCACCGGTTGAATCCTCGGCAGGGTAAATGAGAGGCGGGTCCTTCTTCGCATGCGAGGTCAACGTGGGCGTCACGTCTTCCGACAAGGCGAAACCGCCGCCTTGCTCATTGATTCCAGCATTCGGATTGAACACGATCGGCTGCACTTGCACCAGTGGGATCTGGTTGCCTCCGGTTCCGGACCGCGCGGTCAATGTCTGGCTGACATCATCATGCGCATATCGGAGCCGGGCATCGGTCGGATTGAAATCCAGTACGGACACTGCGGTACTGTTCGTCCGATCCAACGTGTTCATCACATCGTCCTGTTTGACGAGTTTCCCGTTGCTGCCGGTTTGCGCCGTCTGGCAAAGGAATACTTTATCCCGTTCGTCAACGACGACGTTTGCTCCACGGTCAACGCAGGGGGAACTATCATATCGTGCGGTGAGAGTGCCGGCGACATCATCACCGAACTGGGTGAAAACGCCTTCCTGGTTTTGACCCGACCTCTTTCTGGTTGAAAGCGTGGGGTAGATGCCATCTGCCGAATAGATTCTCCGACTCTGGGTTTCGCCGGGAGTCAGGCAGCCAGAATCATGATCTGTCGTTCCAACGCATCCCTGAGCCTCTTCGGCAAGGGCTTGCCTCTTCTGTCGGCTCGACTGATGATTCCACGACATGCTTTCACGCTTAAAAAGTACTTCCGCGCTACGCATGGTTCCAAGACTTCCAACAAGGAACACACGCTCGCGTCTTTGGGCCACGCCGAAAAACTGCGCATCCAATACTCGCCATGCCAGACCATACCCGAGCGCATCCATCTCTGACAAGAGCTGGCGATAAGCCCCCCCGCTCGCTTGAGAACGCTCCTGGCACGTTCTCCCAGACAAACCAACGTGGACGGAGTTCACGTACCGCTCGAATGTATTCGAACATGAGTCCGGAAGCTCCCGCGAGTCCTTCTCGCTTGCCTGCGACAGAGAAGGACTGACAAGGCGATCCTCCGACAACAATGTCTGCTGCTCCCACATACGGTCTCCAATCGATTTTCGTAATATCCCCGAGATTGGGAACATTCGGGTAATGGTGTTGCAGGACGGTTGATGGGAATGGGTCGATTTCGCTGAATGCTATCGGCTTCCATCCCAAGGGCTGCCATGCGACGGTGGCGGCTTCGATGCCGCTGAAGATGCTGATGTATTTCATTGGTGCAGTAGTTTTGCGAGTTGGATTTCGGCGATGGCGGCGTTAATGTATCCGCGTGTGTGGAAGTGTTTCGGGTTGAGGCATCCGATTGACCATGTGGTTTGTCCGGTGGCGTTGTCCACGTGGCGTCGCGCTTCCATCGGCTGTCCGCAGTTGGGGCAGAACCATGCTTGCTCCATGAGTTTTTTCCTTAACGTTTGTGTTTGATGTTGTGTCGGATCATTCCGAGGTGACTTCGATTGGCTCGACCGGTATTCGATCTGGGAGTCCTGTACCGTTGCATGTTTTTTCCGTCATACGAGTTTCCCGATTAGACTGATCGCAATAATCAGCACGACCCACAGGAGTGCGATGCCGACCGTCCAACGGTTCAGGTTCTTCTCCGCGACTCCGGATGTGCCCGCATTCGCGGTCAACCCGCCGCCGAACATGTCGGACAATCCCCCGCCCTTGCCCTTATGCAAGAGAATCAGCAGGGAAAGCAGGACGCTCAATACTGCGACGATGGTTTTCAGAACGATGATGAGAACGGCCATAGGATTCCTTCGAATTGGAAAACAATGATGAGAATGATGAGGATCGTCAGATAGGCGACAGTCCACCGACGGTAGACGGTTCGATGCTGTGGATTATCCGTCCACAGGCTCATGATCAGGAACGAAACCAGTGCGATGGTTGTCCAGATCAGCAGGGCGAGGACGATGGGATGGTTGACTGTCACCCGAACACCATGAGGATCAGTTTGCCGAGCCCGAAGTCCATGCCCGCGACAAATAGCATGAGCAGGATCACGAAACTGAATGCAGCGATACTCCATGCCAGCCATTCGCGTGCCGTCGGCGTGACGGTCTTGCGCAGTTCATCGAACACTTGACGGACGTATCGGCCGACCGTCAGAAAAACATTGGTATGTGGATGGGTTTTTTCAGCCAATGAAAATCTCCTTGAAACAGAGAAGAAGCCCTGTGGTGCCGAGAAGCAGTCCAAGGAAAACCAGCAGTACGCATAGGTAATAGGCGAGGTTCCAGAACCTGACCTCCCATTTCCGGCGTATCTGCACGGCCCGTGCGGAGCCGCTGGCGAAAGCGATGGCTATCTGCAGTGTCAGCCATGCGGTTGCATATCCTCCGACGGTGACCAGCACATGTTCGGTTAGCATGGGGCTTCTCCCTGATATGAGTTGATGGACGGTCCGCTTCCCCTCTATATGCGGGAAGCGGACCGTCTGGAAAGGTCAGTCGGTTTCGGACTCGTTCTGAGCGGGGCCGTGAATCTGAGCGAACGTGCGGGTCTCGTCATCTTCGAGGTCCTCCGCCTGCGGCTTGACGCCGTCACCCTGTTCCGCGGGAGCTGCTTCCGGCTGCGTGGCATTCAACCCTACGGTCTTCCGGCCCTCCCCGTACTTCTTGCCAAGGAACTCATTGACCTCGTCGAGACGGGCCATGATCTCCTTGGTCAGAGAATCAGCTTTGTCCGCGATGGCCTGACGGCTTGCAGCATACTCATCCGCCTTTTGACGGGTTTGATCGGACAGTTTCTGAGCGGCTTCGATGATGCGTTCGGACTGGCTTTTCGCGTCGACCAGACGTTTGTCTGCGTCTTTCTTGGTGTCGGACATCAGCTGGTTCGCGGCATCACGGCTCTGCTGGCGAATCTCTTCCGCTTCCTTGTTGGCGGCAAGCTTGATTTCGATAGCGTGGTTTTCGGCTTCGCGATACAGGTTCTGAGTGTCGGCGAGAACCTTCTGCACGCCTTCGCCCAAATTGTTGTACGGGTTCTCCAGCTTGGTCTGCAGCTGCTGGTTCTGCTCAGTCAGCTTCTTGATCTGCTCGTTGAGTTGGGCGTTGGCCTGCTGGAGTTCACGATTCGCGGCTCCCGCCTGGTTGAGTTGCCCGTTGACGGTGTTGAGTGTCTGATTGAGCCGGTCGATGGCGGTCTCGTATTTTTCGACTTCCGCATCAACCTGCTGCGTGTCGTATCCACGCATTTTGACATCGAACATTGGTGGAGGATGCTCCTTTTTTCGGATTATTTTATGTGGACATATTCACTATAACATGTTTAGCGACAAAAATGCCGGGACAACAGCAACGATGCCCCGGCAGGCGCGGAAAAAAGGATCAGGGCCGCTCGTGCAGTTCCACGAACTCTCCTGCCTCGTTGTATCCGAACGGCTTGCCTCCACGCATGCGCACGCCCTTGGACGGCGTACCGGCCGACGTGTAGAACTTCTCGTCACCGTTCTTGCGTACACGGAAATTACCATCGGACAGCAGCTTCACGTTGTCCGCAGTCACGCGATTAGCCGAGGCCTTGCCGTTGTTGTACATGGCGGCGAATCCCTCAGCGTCGGCCGCTTCCTTGCCTAGATAATTGCCGTTGGCATCCGACAGCATGCGCGTGTGGCCTCCAGGCGAGGTGACGGCGAACGCGACACCGTCCTTGCCGTCGCGCATCTGGATGTCGCTGCTGAAATACTTGTTGGCTCCGTAACGGGTGCGCAGCAGTTTTGCGGCATCCTCGGGGGTCTTCGGATTCAGGTATCTCGCAGCGGCACGTTCGCGTACAACCTGGGTCTTCCGCCTGTAGTCATCGTATTCCTGCTGGCTGGCGAACGCCCGATGAGCCTTTTCTGGCTGTACCCCATGCTGCATGGATTCGATGCTGCCCCACATAGTGATGTCATCGCCACTGTTCTCGTTGGTGTAGTCGGAACGGAAATGCAGGGCGTTCTGTAGGGGTTTGCCTGTCTTCGGTGAGGTGCTAGTGCCGCCGCTGACAGTGAAGTCAACGCTTTCCAAGCCTTCCTTTTGCATGGATCGTGTCATGCGGGTGAGATCGCGTCCGCGTAGTTTGACACTGCCGGTGCCACCATGCGTGTTAGGGCTGCGCCTCCTGACGAAAGCTACTAGATTGTCACCGTTCTTGTGGAATCCTTCCGGAGCCGGATCGTCGGGGTTCATGCCAAGCTCGCTCATCGGCACGCTTTCAGGACGGTATACAGGTTCCACCGAGATGTTGCCG
>BABC01000083.1_pt1 | contig 14414 bp, 12 predicted proteins | sample 270348 | NCBI WGS metagenome assembly BABC01 (sample SAMD00036532, study PRJNA27871) | human gut metagenome | isolation source: feces from healthy human sample In-B, Infant, Male
GACGATGCTGGTATGGAGTCATGTACTTGCCGTACGGTAGGGCGGAACGGTTCAGCCATTCGATGAGACGATGGTCCGCTCCCAGACCCTTGAGGAATGACTGAAAGATATGAGTATGAGTGTCGATGAACCCAGGGAACAGCACCTGACCCTCGGCGTCAATGACAGTATCCGCCTCCACTCCTGCGGGCACGGAACCTTCGTTCACAGAGGTGATGGTTTCTCCGTCGACGACGACATACCCGTGTTGGATGCGGGTCATGTTCGCGTCCATCGTGCAGATGTCCGCGTTCTTAATGATGAGATCGTGATGAGCCATAACGTTTCCTTCCCTTGTGATCTGCTGTGATCCCACCCTGAAACGCAGGACGGAACCAATTCCGGCCCACGTTTTGGTTTAGAAGGAAAACAAGGAAAACTTTGTTTACTTATAGCTTTAACCATAAGGGGGCACATGTTACGGCGAGTTACAGAACATCGCACAAGTTATTACGATCCTGCCGAAACCGGTAACCACGAGGAAACAATGCACGGAGCCACTAAGTAGACATGAACCTGCTAGCAGGCATGTGCGATAGCGATCTCATCCCATCTGGTCGTGGCACACGACGACAACCTATTAAGCCGAGTCCGCCACTCACCACCGGTCTCCTCGTTCGTACGACCGTCACCGCGAATGTCACCCCAGCCGATACCCGCATGCATCGCGCCAAACTTACGGTTAATCTCTTCCAGCGCCTCCGACAATCCCTTATCGCATACCGGATCCAAACCATCTAACGTACAGTATCGATCCCGATCACCGTCAAACAAGCCTGTGTGGTGCAGACGCCGGCGACCGGTCATATGCAGACCGGCTTGCCTAACATCCTGACTTGTGTTGCGGGATTGTTGGCTGGTCTGGCTGTCGGGTTGCTTTCGCGCCGTCGGAGCAAGGTCTGAGCCTAGTTGCCATGCGAAAAGGGGTCCTTCCGATTGTCGGGAGGAACCCTTTTCGCATCTGGCCTAGTCGTGCACATTTGTGCGGAGCATCGTCCTTTGTTGGCCCGAATACGCCGTACATTGGAATTGACGATGAATCCGCGGCAATGCGGCCGGAGATGGGAGATGGTGATGATTGATGAGGAAACGCTTCGTCTGTTCGAAGCGAATACGGCATTCCGGCATGGCGGGGATGCGGAACGTCTCCGGCTTGAACATAAGCCTGAGGGCGTGGCTTCCGTTATGGACATCCCTTATGTCGGTGAGTCTGACCCATCACATGACGTTCTGCACAAGCTGGACGTCCATCGTCCCGCTGACATTCCGACGAAGAAACCGTTGCCGGTCATCGTGGATTTCCATGGCGGCGGTCTGTATCACGGGGACAAACGGAACACCACCTGTCGTGACATGCTGTTCGCCAAGCATGGGTTCGCGGTCGTCAACGCCAACTATCGGCTCGTACCCCAGGTATCGTTCCGTGATCAGCTTGCGGATGCGGTCCGCGCATTGGACTGGATTGCCAAGCATTGCGAGGAACACGGGTTCGACACGACGCGAGTATTCATTACCGGGGATTCCGCAGCCACGTTGCTTGACCTTTATCTGTGTGCTGTTCTCCATTCTCCGATCGTCGCCGCGCAACTGTGCGTCTCGCCCGGAACCAGTGGCCTGTGCATACGCGGCATTGCAGGAGTGAGCGGCATGTACCGTTTCGAAGGCGGCGCCCATGGCACAGCCATGGCCTATTACGGCAGCGGCTTCTTCCCCACGCCCAAGGATCGCATCGCCATCACCCCATACCTGGACATGGATCGTCTCGTCGTCGACGGGAACCTTCCTCCCATTCTCATGGTCTCCAGCGCCGAGGATTATCTCGCGGACAATACGCTGGAGTTCGCGCGTATCCTCCAATACCGTCATCATGACTACGAGGTGCGGGTCCTGCCCAGGGGTTTGTCGCATCCGTTGGACCATGATTTCAGTGTCAAGGAGACAGGCTTGCCCGACAACACGGAAGCGTTGGATGTCCTCAATGGCATCATCCGGTTCTTCCGCCGCTATTGTTGAGGGATGCTGTCTGTATATTCGCAGGGTTCTCGACGTTGGTTGGTGTTCGCCGGCTGTTGCGTCATGTCGTTCGTCGGTTCCGGTCTGATTGTCAATACGGCGGGACTGTACTTCGACGCACTCGGCCAGGACCTGGGCATCAGCCGTACGGCAGCGGCGTTCCCGGTGTCGGTGCGATTGATTGTGAGCGCGTTGGCGATGCTGCTGTTCGGACGCGTGTTCTCCCGTTTGAATCTGAGGGTGGCGTTGTCCGTTTGCGTCATCGTGTGTACGACGGCGTTCCTCGCCTGCGCATGGTTCGACAGTGCCTGGCAGTTCGACGCGGCTTTCGCCGTCATGGGTGCTTCCTATGTGGTTCCGGTGACGTTGGCGCCACCCGTGTTGCTGTCCATGTGGTTTCCGACACGGTTCGGCACGGTGATGGGCATCGCCGGATGCTTGTCCGGGTTGGGTGGGGCGGTGTTCAACCCGTTGGTGTCGCATATGATCACCGCCTATGGGTGGCGCACGGCATACGCCGCCACCGGTGTCACGGTCCTGTTGTTGTTGCTGCCTTTCGCGGCGACGGTCATGGAACGACCATCGCCACGCAATGCTCCCGATGTGCAGAAGAGCCAAACCAACATTCCTGATGCATCTTTGTCTGACAGTCAGAAGAAATATCGGCGTCATCTGGCGTTCGGGTTACTGCTTCTCTCCATGGTGTTGCTGCAGATCGCATCCGGCATCAACCAGCATGTCCCAGCCCATGAGCTTGCCGTCGGCCTTACCTTGGGACAGGCGTCGATGGTGGTGTCTGCACGCATGATCGGCTCGGCCGTCGGCAAGAGCACGCTCGGTCTTTTGCTGGACGGACGGCGCCCGTCGCTAGTCATGGGCCTGTATTCCGTAATCGGGTGGATCGGCTGGATCGGAATATGGCTTGCCACGTCGGCGTCGATAGCCATGGGCGCAAGCCTGTGCGCAGGCGTAGGACAGGCGATTCTGCTCACCGCGTTGCCTTGGACGATACGGCAGGTGGCGGGGGAAGGTGATTATGCGCGGCCGTTGTCCGTGATCACGGCGACGGGACAGGCGACGGTGGCGATTGCCACGACGGTGCATGGGCTGATGGTCGATGCCACCGGTTCCTACTCATTGTCCTTGGCAGGGAACGTGGCGTGGTATCTGGTTGCGTCGGCGGCGTTGATCGCCGCTCTGCACCTATGTCGTTCAGGGCATGTCGAGCAGTAGCTCGGCCATGCCACAGTTCGTCGCCAGCCCGCTCATCAGATGACCGACAAGACAGGCATGCAAAGCCTTCGCGCGCCATAGCTCCCATACGATGCCGATCACCAAAGGGATTTCACGGAAACGGTCGAAATCCACGCTGATGGTCCGGTCACACAACGAAGTGCGCACATGTCGCCCCTGAGCGTCGATGTGATGCCCGCAGATGTGCCCCACCACGCCGTCGCGTTCCATCTGACGCGCGATGGCCGCGTCTTCGAACGAGTTGAAAATGCGACCGGAATGGCCTTCTCGGATGGCGCCTACGCCGACGATGGCCATGTCGGCACGGTTGCCCAGGGCGAGGGTGCTGGCGATCATGTCCTCTCCCCGCAATGCTTCTGCCATTTGTGCGGTTCTGACGACCATGGGAACGGGAAGAGTGGAGTATGGGCATCCGAGTTTCTCGGCGAGCATGCGGCAGATGTCCTGTGAGTCGGTCAGGGGATTGTTGGGGGACAGGGAGCCGAGCATTTGGGTGACATGGGCATGCGGGTAGTCGAGCACCGGCAGGGCGCGTACGGTCGATGCCATGGGTGTGCCGGTGGAGGTGAGGATCAGGGAATCGGGTTTCAGATTCTCCATGAGCAGGGCGGCGCCGCATTGGGGGACCAGCATCGAGTCGATGTCGTCGCCGTATGAGGCGGAGACGCGCACGCATTTCAGCCCGTATTTCTTCTTCAGTGCGTTTTCCATGGATACGAGTCGTTGCAAGGGGTGGCCTATGGAGATGTGGACCACGCCTTCCTCCCGTGCTTCGGTGAGCATGCGTGATACGGAGGATCGGGAGAATCCTACTTGTCTGGCTATCTGTGCCTGGTTGAGTCCGTCCTCGTAGTAGAGTTGCGCCACTTTGATGAGCGTTTCGATGTGCTGTCGCGTCTGCGTCGATGCGAGTGAGGTCGTCAGGTCCTTGGACATATGTGCATGTTAGCGCGAATCGTGTTCCTGTGCTTCCGACGGCAATCCGCATGAACCCGCCCGTTGGATGCAGACGGACATTGAGGTGAAACGTTTTGGACGTGCACATTTGTGCAGCATGCCGCCGGAAAGCCAGTATTAACGCGGTTAACATCATGAGTACGCCGGTTCGAAGCGGAACGGCGACGCCCATGGGAGGGCGGAATTCCGAACACGCGCAACGCGCATGACAAGGAAAGAGGAGAGAAATGTCCAGAACCTGGCATTACATCAAAACCCACGTGTACGGGGCGGCGACCATACTCGCCGTGGCCCTGTGCATCATCGGCAGCTGCCTGGCGAACCTCGCACAAACCGACTTCGGCAAAGTCGACAAGGAAAACCTGATCATCGAATCATCCTCCGGTCACCGTCTGGGCATCAACATGCTCAAGCCCGACACCGCCACCGACAAGACACCCGCACCCACCATCGTGTTCTCGCATGGCGGCAACGGCATGAAGGAAAAGTGGGACAACTATCAGATCGAATGGGCGCGGCGTGGTTTCGTCGTCCTGTCCTTCGACCTGTACGGCATGGGTGACTCGGAGATCCTCAACAACACCGACTGGCTTGTCAACGGGCGCGGCCTGTACGACACCGTCAAGTATGCGACCACGCTTCCGTTCGTCGACAAGGACAAGATCGGCGTGTCCGGCCAATCCCGCGGCGGTAACACCATCCATGAGACCATCCTCCTTGACAACGAGGCCAAGACTCCGTTGATCAAGGCAATCCTGTACGTCAGTCGTGACGCCGTCTACAAGGACAACGAAACCCAGGCGTTCGGCTATGTGCCCGGCAAGACCACGTCCGCGCAGGCCGCGTCCAAGAACAATGGCGAATACTTCAACTATTACGGGAACCGTGACGTCGGCATCATCGCCGGCAGGTTCGACCAGTATTCCTTCAAGGAAACCGACAAGACGACCGGCAAGATGCTGCCTAACCCCGATTATCTCAAGCACAACAACGCCAAGTCGTTCCTCAACTTCGGCATCACGCCCGATGCCTCCACGCCGGACGGTGTGAGCGGCAAATGGTATACGAAGACCATCGACGGCAAGGAAGCGGCCCGCGTCATCTACATGGAGAATGGCTTCCACACTTCGCAGCTGTTCCAGCCCAGGTCCACCACGAACGCAGTCGAGTTCATGACCCGCGCGCTCAACGTGGACACCACGCTCAAGAGCACCAACCGCATCTACCCGCTGCGCATGATCGGAAGCACGATCGGCTTCCTCGGCATGTTCCTGTTCGTCGTGTTCTTTGCCCTGTGGCTCTCCCGCATGCCGTTGTTCCGCGGCACGTCCCGCGGCGAAGCCGTCATGCGAGTCGCCGCAGCCCATCCGGGCAGCAAACGCTGGGCTTGGGGCTGCCTCATCGTCACGACTCTGTTCGCGACCGTCAGCACTCTGTCGCTCTACTATCTGGGCGTCGACACGCACATCGGCTCGTTCTTCCGCCAGGGACAGCCGTTGTTCTCCGCCGCGATGCTTGCCATTTCGTCCGTGTTCACCGGTCTGGTGACGTTCGTCTGGTATCACTGCTTCGCCAAGAAGAACGGCATGGATCTTGATGAGATCGACATCAAGACCACGGTCTTCGACCTGTTCAAGACGATCGTGCTGGCGTTGACTGTCACCGGCGGAACCCTGCTGCTGGTGTGGGGCGCGCAGTACTTCTTCAAGACGAACTTTGCGTTCCTGTACTGGTGCATCGTCCCGTTCCCGGCCTACAAGATCATCGAGATGCTCAAGGTCCTGCCGATCTTCCTGATCGGCTATGTGATCTCGTCGATCTTCGTGAACTGCATGAACTACAACACGTCGTACGGCCGGAACAAGATCGTCAACATCCTGGTCCTCGCCGCCGTGACCGCCGCCGTGCCTGCACTGGTGTCCGGCGCCGGCTGGACGTGGTTCATGGTCACGGGTGTCAACGACATGTTCGGCGCCGCTTACACGCGCATCGTCGACAACCTGTTCCTGACGATCTTCCTTTTGTTCGTCACTCCGCTGACGGCGCGAGGCATCTACGCGAAGACCCGCAACCCGTATCTCGGCGGCATCGTCAACGCAATCCTGGCCATGGTCATCACCTGCGTCAACTCGCAGATTGTGTTCCCGGCATGATGTGACTTCGCGAATCCCGAATGATGGTTGTGGCACTGCCCAAGGGCGGTGCCACAACCGTTTCCTGTGCAATACAGAGTATGCCCCTCTGATGTTTAGCTTCCTTCCGGTACCTAACGAAAGGAAGCTTTCTTATGTTCTCAGTCCTGTAGATGGGATCATGATTCGTGCGAACAACTTATCCGCCATTCGGACTGCTGCATGGAAAGAGCCGCCATAGGCGAGCCCTTTGGCTTCTTAGGGGATGATAGAACGCATGGTCATGTGGCATCCAGGTCGGGATAATGGCGAGAAGCCATTTGCAGTTCCAGTCACGAAGGTGAATGAGTTCAGCCTGCTGTTCCAGTTCGACGGCCCGGAGTCGGAGATCCAGGAACGTGTGGCGGCCCAGACTCGGCTGCTCCGCCAAGGCAGGGGCTTGTACGAGCGCGGCGGCCTACGCAACTGGCATGAGATGGGCAACACGTGTCATGCGGACGTGGTCGATGGCGACAATCTGGTCGCATCCGTGGCCGTCAGGATGCAGGAACGGACGATCACCGGCATCGGTTGCACGTGTGCACAGGGCGAGGCACCGCGTTGCGTGCATGCGTGCGCCGTGTGCTTCCGCCTGTTCTACCGCAACCGGTATTCATCGAAGCTCAATGGCAAAATCGTCATCCCGTGCGAGGTGTCGGAAATGGTCGACCGTTGTGGCGCCAGGCGATTGGGCGCGTGGGTGTATGGCGAGGATGCCGCGCGGGAGACAGCACTCGGATTGGAGCACCTCATCGGCTTGGATGAAGAGTACAGGTACCAGCGTTGGCTGGACGGCACGCATTTCGGAGAAATACTCGGCAACTGCATTCCCTCCGTCGAAGAGGAAATCGACATGGACACGGACCATTGGCCCGACCCCAAGGCGCCGGACCTGACCGCGGACCTGCCCCACGGATGGTTCACTCTGCTGGAGGCCATGTACGAGAAATCCCATGACTTCGAGAAGCTGGCACGGCTCTATGCCATCTACATCGCCCGGGGCAAGCTTGCCGAGGACGCGCGCTACGTGGACCGGCTGCGCTGGATGCTCTCGGAGACAGGACAAGACGACGAAATCGACGCCTTTCTGAAGGAACTGTTGCAGGAGATCCTCAACCAGCTCATGGCCAGGCCCCGGCTTTCCGATGGCGACGATAGGCATAACAACGCATACGAATGTCTGCTTCGCGAATACGGCACGCATGAGGCGATCCGCGCATATCTCGATGCCGTCGAGCAGATGGGTCACAAAGAGTGACCTTAAACGACAGTCGCCCGCCGACCGTGAACGGTGGCGGGCGACTGCGATGCAATGTCCCTTTGTCTAGGACTATCGCAGCTTATCACGCGGGGTCTATGCGTCCGAGGCCCCCGATGTCTATTTAGAGGTGCAACACCCCTGTTGGTCCTGCAATTCTAGCAGTTCGTCGGCGAATGCCTCGGCGGGCGTCCGGTAGCCCAGCACGCGCATGGGACGGTTGTCGGCCTCGTCGACGATCTCCCGCAGTTCCCCGGCCATGTCCATCCGGATCTCGCTGCGTTTGGGCAGATACCGGCGGATGATGCCGTTCCTGTTCTCGTTGCTTCCCCGCTGCCAGCTGGAGTACGGGTCGGCGAAGTACGTGTCCATGCCCGGCTCGTCGCGCAGGCGCGTGTGGCGGGCGAACCCGGTGCCGTTGTCGTGCGTGACGCCGACGCGCGCGCCGGCCGGCAGCGGCGAGAACATCGCCAGCTGCGCCCCGACGCTTTCCCCGGCGGTCTTGCCGGGCACGATCCCGGCCATGAGGAACCTGGTCTTCCTCTCGACCTCGGTGTGCGGGTCGCATCCAACGCCGATCACGCCGTCGGCCTCCCAATGGCCGAAACCGCTGCGGTCGCCGGCCTCCGGCGGACGCTCGGAGATGGGAGACCGTCCGGGAATCGGGAAACGCGACGTCCTCCTGCCGCCACGCCTGCGACGCCTCCTGTGGCCGCGTGGAAGGCAGCGCGCCCGGCGTTCACGGCGATGGCGGTCGGCGTAGATCCAACGGTAGACGGTCTGCGGGCACACGCGCATGGCGGAGTCGTCGGGGAACAGGACGCGCGGCCATCCGCCGATGATCGGCGGCGGGCCGCGACGCAGCCATTCGGCCACCCGCGCCCACAGGCGTTCGCATGACAGGCGGTAGCGCCTGCGCGGTTTGGCGCGCCTGCGGTCGGCCTTGCGCCGGGCGGGGCCGGCGATGTAGTATCTGCCCGTCCACGGGCCCGTCTTCAGCCGTTTCGGCCGGTACGGCCGTCAGGACTCGTTCTCGTTGGACGGGAACCACGTGTTGCGTTTGACCTCCCTGCTGACCGTCGAGGCGTTGCGGCCGAGCATCAGACCGATCCTGCGGATGCTGGTGCCGTTGCCGATCTCGATCTGGATGACCTGGCGTTCCTCTTCCGACAGGTGCGAATACACCTGTCCCAAGGCGCAACACCCCTCCGTTTGGCTATCCGGACAATCTCCAATCTAACGGGTGCTGCACTTTCATTTAGACAACGGGGCCCCAGCTGACATGACTGATTTGAGGTATGATATACGTATGTCACACCACTGTTATAAGGAGTAATGATGGCTATCAAGGAGAAGGCCACGATCAGTCTGGATGCGCAGACCAAGCGTGACGGCATCGCCATACTTGACGCCATGGGGTTGAACCTGAGCACGTTTGCCGAAATGTCTCTCAGACAATTGGTACGCGACGGGCGTCTGCCATTCACGCCAAGCGTCCGCCCTTCATTCGAAAAAGACAACGAGGGATATCCCCTGTTCAAAGCGAACATGGATGATCCCCGCATCGTGACGCCCCAGATACGTGATGGTGCCGTGATCCTGCCGGAGGGTTGGGACGATGATGAAGACTGATCCGCGCCAGTTCGAGATATGGTGGGTGCCGTTCGCTTTTCCCGACAAGCCAGGCAAAGCGAAGAACCGTCCCAGCGTGATCCTCCAATGGGACGACGGCACCCGCATCGCCTTGGTGACCAAGGTCACCGGCAACACCTGGCGCGACGAACCGGGCTATGTGGTGCTGCGTGACTGGCAGGACGCGGGACTGAGCAAGCCCAGCGCCGTGCGATGCTCGCAACTGCTGCGGCTGCCAAGCAATCTTTTCCTCGACGACGGCCCGACAGGAAGACTTTCGGCATATGATGCCGGCCGCGTCGCCTGGGCGATCAACGAACTCTATCCGGGCCTACTAGCCTGAGAGCAACCGATACCGTCACCATCCCTGTCGAGGTGCTTGCCGCAGCACGGGTCACCGACGTCACTCTTGTCAAGTTTGGCGTGATGGGCTGTTGTCGCGGGCGGATCGTTCCCCGCTAACCGCTAATGCAGTCCGAACCAGCCGCTGCCTCCTGCCTCCCGATAAAAATGAATTCGTCAAATTCTTTCGGGCAGCGAATGCAGATACATGTATAGAGCATCTGTACTATTTTCAAGAATGCTCATTGTCTGCGGCAACGGTTCGGCATACACAGTTTTATAATCCACCTCATCGTACTCTTTCCGGATGGGGAAAGCCAAACGTTCATCGTCAACAGAAAAGTCTGCTTGTACACCCTCTTTATTCCCTCTTGCATCTACACGAATCCATCGGTCAATGGATCTCAGATAAATGGCATTCAAGGCATGGATGCAGTATCCGCTTTCAGGCGTACTACCTAACGTAAGCCTTTGATAGCATATTCCGGCAGGAATGCCATTTGCTCTTAATAGGGCGGCCAATAAATTAGATTTTGCCCAACAAATACCGACGCCCTCCCTTAATGCGTCTGAGGCTGTTGCCGTGACTCTTTTGTCTTGGACATCCCATGAATGCTTGATTTCATCTCTAACAAAATAGTAGGCGGCTTTTGCCAGTTCGATTTCGCCTTCAGTGGAGTCTTTTAGTTCCTTGGCTTTTCTTTGCACACTCGGTTCATTCCAATCGATATAGTGCGAAAAGGCAAGGTAGCTACTGATATCATCTTGAATATCCAACATATAACACCTCCGAGAATCCCGATTCGTCGCTCTCTTACTTTTTACCCCGTTGCGAGGTTGGTTGCCCGTTGTCTAAATGAAAGTGCAACACCCGTTAGATTGGAGATTGTCCAGATAACCAGTCCGAAGGGATGTTGCGCCTTGGGACAGGTGTATTCGCACCTGTCGGAAGAGGAACGCCAGGTCATCCAGATCGAGATCGGCAACGGCACCAGCATCCGCAGGATCGGTCTGATGCTCGGCCGCAACGCCTCGACGGTCAGCAGGGAGGTCAAACGCAACACGTGGTTCCCGTCCAACGAGAACGAGTCCTGACGGCCGTACCGGCCGAAACGGCTGAAGACGGGCCCGTGGACGGGCAGATACTACATCGCCGGCCCCGCCCGGCGCAAGGCCGACCGCAGGCGCGCCAAACCGCGCAGGCGCTACCGCCTGTCATGCGAACGCCTGTGGGCGCGGGTGGCCGAATGGCTGCGTCGCGGCCCGCCGCCGATCATCGGCGGATGGCCGCGCGTCCTGTTCCCCGACGACTCCGCCATGCGCGTGTGCCCGCAGACCGTCTACCGTTGGATCTACGCCGACCGCCATCGCCGTGAACGCCGGGCGCGCTGCCTTCCACGCGGCCACAGGAGGCGTCGCAGGCGTGGCGGCAGGAGGACGTCGCGTTTCCCGATTCCCGGACGGTCTCCCATCTCCGAGCGTCCGCCGGAGGCCGGCGACCGCAGCGGTTTCGGCCATTGGGAGGCCGACGGCGTGATCGGCGTTGGATGCGACCCGCACACCGAGGTCGAGAGGAAGACCAGGTTCCTCATGGCCGGGATCGTGCCCGGCAAGACCGCCGGGGAAAGCGTCGGGGCGCAGCTGGCGATGTTCTCGCCGCTGCCGGCCGGCGCGCGCGTCGGCGTCACGCACGACAACGGCACCGGGTTCGCCCGCCACACGCGCCTGCGCGACGAGCCGGGCATGGACACGTACTTCGCCGACCCGTACTCCAGCTGGCAGCGGGGAAGCAACGAGAACAGGAACGGCATGATCCGCCGGTATCTGCCCAAACGCAGCGAGATCCGGATGGACATGGCCGGGGAACTGCGGGAGATCGTCGACGAGGCCGACAACCGTCCCATGCGCGTGCTGGGCTACCGGACGCCCGCCGAGGCATTCGCCGACGAACTGCTAGAATTGCAGGACCAACAGGGGTGTTGCACCTCTAAATAGACATCGGGCCCCCCGGATTCAATTTGTAAGCGCAACGCTTGTGTTCGGGCAACGGGGAAAAGAAGCAGTAACATGCCAAACAGTATCATCGCCACGCCTATTATGCAGGCCAAGCCCTACCCGCCGATCGCGGCCACCCGTCCGACGCCCGCCATGCAGTGAACTCGCCGACGGAAGTGAAATCCTGGGGGCAGCGCTCAAAATCTTTGCGGCGTTGCCCCCAATCTCATGAAAGCATGACTATGATTTCCGTGATTCAGGTAGGCATCTATATGGCAGCAATGCGATACGACATTCGTCGGACCCAAGGATGCCCCAAATGCGTTGAAAGCAGACTGCGCATGTTCGGATATGTCTTCGGAGAAGACATTCCAACAACTCATGAAACAATCAATCAACTATTCATGTAAGGAAGTGTATGCATGTCCACACTTGCCAGGTTGTACAACGCCTTCATCGCCATGGGATGCGGCTGCTTCTCCGTGTACTACATGGTCGCCTACCGCGACGCGGGGCTCACGATTCTTATGATCGCGCTAGTCAACGTCGTCTTCGACGTAAGCACGACGCTGGCCGAGCTGCCGACCTCGGTCCTTTTCGACCGCTGGTCTCGCGAGAAAACCCTGATGGTCGGCGCGGCTTTCCGCCTGTCCGGATTCCTCATGCTGCTGGTTTGGCCAGCCAGCTTCCCGGTCGTCTGCGCGGCGAACCTGGCCACCGGCGTCGGCGCCGCCGTAGAGAGCGGCGCCACTTCAGCGCTATACATCGAATGCTCCAGGGAGCGTGACCCGTCGCTGACCATGCGCACGCTCATGTCGCAGCTCTACCTCATCACCGGGGCCTCCACGATCGCAGGAGGCCTGGCCGGCGCTCTGCTGTTCCTCGTCGCCCCGAATCTCATCTGGCTCGGCGCATTCGTCTGCTATACGGCGGCGCTACCGCCGCTGGTCCTTTTGCTGGCCGGACGCCACGACGGCCGGAAGGATCACGAGGAAGAGACGACGCCGGACGACCCGGCGGAATCCTCCCTTGAAGGCCGGCGCGGCATCCTCGCCTCGGTCTCCGAGCTGTTCCGTCGTCCCGAGGTCTGGCATCTCGTGCTGTTCAATCTGGGAACCCTTTCCGTGCTGCTGTTCTGGCAGTTGCTGCTGGGCGTCGGGCAATCGGGTGTCTGGTGGCTGTTCGCGGGATTACTGCTCACGAACGCGGCGCAGATCATCGCATCCCGTATCGGCGTCTTGCGTCCACGCGCCACAGACGAGGCCATCGCCGTCGTGGTGATTGTGGCTTCGGCCGCAGGCCTTGCGTTCCTTCCTTCCCGACCGGCCCAAATCGCGGCGTTCTTCCTGTTCTCCTGCGCACAGATGTTCGTCGTCGCCATCGCTTCCGCGCAGCTGCATGACGCCGTCAGCGACGCCGTACGTTCCACGGCCTTCTCCGTGGTATCGCTCGTGCTCATGGCGTTCACCGCCGTGCTCACGCCCGTCTGCGGGTGGATCGGCGACGCGGTGTCCGTCCCGTGGGCGTCTCTGACCACAGTGCCGCTGCTGGTCATGGCACCGGTATTGGGATTCTTCACGCGACGTCGACATGCACGAACGGCAGCCGCCGACCAGAGGATGGCGCGGACGAGGCAGTGACGGAACGAACGACGGAATGGGGCAGCCGAGCACATAAATCCTTCGCGGAGCACACGGGGAGGCCATCATGGAGCAGGCCGGAGACAGGGCGTTGACGTTTGGCGACATAACCGGCCTGCCGCTCGTCGGAACCATGGTGTTCGACGGCGCATGCATTGGAGCCGTTTCACAGCGGGCCTCGAAAGAGACGGAAGACGACCACTGACCGTCATGGCCGCGACGACCGCTGACGCTCCTCCCTGCCATCGTTCCGACGTCTCTACGACGGGCGACGCCTGGAACAAACGAGATGACCGACCGTGACGGTTCCGTCGCCGTCGGCGGGCACGGTCAGGTCGGGGTCGGTGCGTTTGCCGAGTGCTTCGACCAGGGTCGAGTCGCCGGGCACGTCCGCAGCCGAGGTTCATCATTAATAAGTGAGCGCGAAATCGTCGTTCGTTCGTCGTAATTGGTGAGCGCGAAACGATGCTTGCGTGCTTACTGTTTGTCTTGTGCGGCGTCGGCGCGCATGCGTTCGATCGCCTGTCCCAAGTATCCCATGTCCAGTCCGTTGCGGCGCGCCAGGGCCTCCGACCGGTCGCGGCTGATGTGTTCGAGCCGGTCCTGGATGGCGGCGATGTCGCGGCCGAGCTGGGCCGGGTTGGTCGAGGCGATGATCGTCTCGATGCGTCCGCGCGTGGCTTCGTCCACGTATCCTTGGCCTCCCCGGGCCCGGTCGGCGGCGTCGTGTTCCAATACGCGAGCCCACGGGGTGCGCGGCTCGTCGTATATGGTCTTGCGCCTGCCGTCGCGGGATTGCTCCCATCTGACGGGCTTGCGGGTCGGGGTGAACAGGTTCAGCAGCGCGTAGGTGAGTGTCCACAGCCGGTTGAGCAGGTCGCGTTGCTCCTGGGTGTCATAGCGCCAGTAGGACGCGTATTTCCTGACGACGTGGTTGTTGCGCGACTCGACCGTGGCCTGGTCGTTCTTCCTGTACGGGCGGCAGCGGGTCTGTTCGATGTCCCTTTGCTGCAGCCAGTCGATCAGTTCGTCGTTGATGAACTCGGTGCCGTAGTTTGAGTCTAAGCAGGTGACCGGGAACGGGAACAGGCGGATAGCCGTCTCGCCCGCGGC
>BABC01000066.1_pt1 | contig 14384 bp, 14 predicted proteins | sample 270348 | NCBI WGS metagenome assembly BABC01 (sample SAMD00036532, study PRJNA27871) | human gut metagenome | isolation source: feces from healthy human sample In-B, Infant, Male
GTGTCAAGGAGGCATGGAGTCCGGTATCCTCGCCGGCTTCCCGGTCGTGGGCGTCAAGGCCACCGTCACCGATGGTCAGATGCACCCGGTCGATTCCTCCGAAATGGCCTTCAAGCTCGCAGGTTCCATGTGCTTCAAGGAAGCTGCCCCGAAGGCTAAGCCGGTCATCCTCGAACCGATCATGAAGGTCGAAGTTCGTACGCCGGAAGAGTACATGGGCGATGTCATCGGCGATCTGAACCAGCGTCGTGGCAACATCCAGTCCATGACCGACGGTGTCGGCGTCAAGGTCATCGACGCCAAGGTCCCGCTGTCCGAGATGTTCGGCTACATCGGCGACCTGCGTTCCAAGACCCAGGGCCGCGCCATGTTCACCATGGAGATGGACTCCTACGACGAGGTGCCGAAGAGCGTCTCCGAGGAGATCATCAAGGCTCAGCGCGGCGAGTGACACGCGCCTCACGATGAAGTAGCCAGTGTCGCCAGTCAGCGGTAACATTCTGTACCGCTGACTGGGTTCTGGCTCTTCAAAGTGGCACATAACCCAGAAACCCAGTAGAATAGAGCGAGTGCCTGCGCGAAAGGGTGCAGGAAACTCACGAGACGTCCAGGAGGACAAAAGTAATGGCAAAGGAAAAGTACGAGCGTACTAAGCCGCACGTTAACATTGGTACCATCGGCCACGTCGATCACGGTAAGACTACCCTGACTGCTGCCATCTCCAAGGTGCTGCACGAGGAGTTCCCGGATGTCAACCCGGAGTACGACTTCAACCAGATCGATTCTGCTCCGGAAGAGGCCGCCCGCGGTATCACCATCAACATCGCCCACATCGAGTACCAGACCGAGAAGCGTCACTACGCTCACGTCGACTGCCCGGGCCACGCCGACTTCGTGAAGAACATGATCACCGGTGCTGCCCAGATGGATGGCGCCATCCTCGTTGTGGCCGCCACCGACGGCCCGATGGCTCAGACCCGCGAGCACGTGCTGCTCGCTCGTCAGGTGGGCGTCCCGAAGATCCTTGTCGCCCTGAACAAGTGCGACATGGTTGAGGATGAGGAGCTCATCGAGCTCGTCGAAGAAGAGGTCCGCGACCTCCTTGACGAGAACGGCTTCGACCGCGACTGCCCGGTCATCCACACCTCCGCTTACGGTGCTCTGCACGACGACGCTCCGGACCACGAGAAGTGGGTCCAGTCCGTTAAGGACCTCATGGACGCCGTCGACGACTACATCCCGACCCCGGTCCACGACCTCGACAAGCCGTTCCTGATGCCGATCGAGGACGTCTTCACCATCTCCGGCCGTGGTACCGTTGTCACCGGTCGTGTTGAGCGTGGCCAGCTGGCCGTCAACACTCCGGTCGAGATCGTTGGTATCCGTCCGACCCAGACCACCACCGTCACCTCCATCGAGACCTTCCACAAGACCATGGACGCCTGCGAGGCTGGCGACAACACCGGTCTGCTGCTGCGTGGTCTTGGTCGTGAAGATGTCGAGCGTGGCCAGGTTGTGGCCAAGCCGGGCTCTGTCACCCCGCACACCAAGTTCGAGGGCGAAGTCTACGTGCTGACCAAGGACGAGGGCGGCCGTCACTCGCCGTTCTTCTCCAACTACCGTCCGCAGTTCTACTTCCGTACCACCGACGTCACCGGCGTCATCGAGCTGCCGGAAGGCGTCGAGATGGTTCAGCCGGGCGACCACGCTACCTTCACCGTTGAGCTGATTCAGCCCATCGCTATGGAGGAAGGCCTGACCTTCGCTGTGCGTGAAGGTGGCCACACCGTTGGCTCCGGTCGTGTGACCAAGATCCTCGCCTGATTTTCATCAGACAAGAATCTTCGCTTGAACTAGCGTTATAGGAAATCCCCTTCGAGGAAACTCGGAGGGGATTTCCTATAACCGCAGCAGGATATGGATATGTACCACGACTTCCGGCCCGGATGCGCTAATGTTGCTTTCCAATAGTTAAACGGACTGCTGCACTGCGAGGGTATGACACTGATGGCAGGCCGGGAAAGAAGGTCGATGATGACTGGTGCACAGGCTGCTCACTGTGGTTCCGTATCCGCAATTTCACTGGGACTGCCTGTTTCCACGGCGATTCCGGAGGCCAAGGGCATATTGCCGAAGGCTCTGTTCGTGGGCAAAGCGCCGATTTCCGGCAAGCTTAAGCAGCGGTTTGTGAATGAGATTGAATCCAGGCCTATAGGAACTTTTGTGGTGCTTTAGACTGGTTTTCGTTGTCAGTCGGTGGTGTTGGGGTATCGCGTGGTGGTGTGGAATTCGTTCCAGTCGATGCCGGTCCCGTATGCGGGCGCGACGCTGTCGTCCGGTTCGGGCGTCGTTGCCTTTTCGCCCTTCCGCAGGGCGTCGGGGATGAATGACTCCGGTCGTGGGTGCGCGGTCTTCATGTAGCATACCCATTCGCACGCGCGGCGCATGTGCTCCTCGGGCAGCCCGCGATGGTTGCGCAATACGTCCTTGACGACCGAGTTGACGCCGCCCTCCAGCCGGTTCGTGGTGCGCGCCACCGGACCGCCCTTCAGCAGTTCCGGCTCGAGATAGGCGAACAGCCTGCCCTCGCGGAACAGCCTCTCCAGCCGCCGGTAGCAGCGCCGCAGCTCCTCGTGCGTCCACCGCCACCGGTGCCTCGACGCCTTGGGGTTGGACGGGTCGTCGCGCGCGTAGGTGCGTTCGGCGATGAAGTCCTTCCACCGTTCGTGCCATGCGTTGAGGGCCTCGCCCCACCTGACGGCCTGCCCGGCCGTCTCGACCGAGGTGAGCCTGTCGGACAGCCTCTTCAGCTCGCGGCCGGCCTGGAGCCTGGGCCTGGACGTCAGGTCCGTCCTCGTGTTGCGCTGCACGTGCACCAGGCAGCGCTGGATCCTCGTTCCCGGCCACGCCTGCGTGCACGCCGCCTCCGCGCCGCGCAGCCCGTCGGTGATGAGCACGTCCGGCGCGGGAAGCCGGGAGAACAGGGCCAGGTATGCGGCCTTGGACTCGTGCGCGCACCACTGCCAGCCCAGCACCTCGCCGGTTTGCCCGTCGATGGCGATGATCAGGCACCAGCCGTGGCCCATGTACGTGCCGTCCGCCATGACCGTGTGGCGCCTGGCGTCCGGCGGGGCGATGCGCGGGCGGATGCGCCAGCACCATGCGATTCGTTTGCGCAGGGCGCGGGCGTCGCCCGCGGAGTCCGCCGCCCTTTGGGATGACGGCCCCAGCAGCCAGGAAAGGAACTCCTCCAGCGTCCGCTCCCGCCTGCGCCGCCGCTGCGGCATCGTCGAGCTCAACCGGCAGGCCGGGCATTTCCACCGCTGGACGCCCTTGCCGGTCCGCCCGTTCTTCTTCATCGCACGCCCGCACACGGGGCATCTCTTCGCTTTGCTGGATGGTGTTCTCACGCCATCCAGCCCACCACCGGGGGCGCATCATTTTCCACGCGACAAAAATGACAGGCCGACACGCCTGCTCCCACAAGGCCGGGCCACGGTTATAAGCACCACAAAAGTTCCTATAGGCCTGAATCCATCACCATGCTGGCCCTGGCTCGTTCTGCCAACACTGGACTTGCGGATGGCAAACTGATTCCAGAAGTGTTGATTATCGGTCTTAAACTTACGGCTAAAGCCACTGAAATCCCTTCTGGAGTCATCGAACTTATTGCCGGACAACGCAAGTCGGGCATTGTGTTTGCATGTGTGCGCGAGGTGCCGTTCGAAGGCAGAACGCGCGAGGAATGCGCGTTCGCGGTGCGTCGTGCACAGCCGGGGCGTGCCGGACACACGCTTATTTATCGCGTGTATGCAGGCGACTGGCAGCCGGCAGGGGAGTGTCAGCTTGAGTTGAACGGCTCCACCATTGATGAACTGTGGGCTTCCTTGTGCTCGCAAGCGATTTTGGGAACCACGGACTTCGAGAATCTGGATGCACGCATCGTGCAGCATGGCGAGATCGCGCGACTCGAAGCTGATGTTGACAAACTTACGCGAGATCATCAGCGTGCTAAGAATCCGGCACAGCGTAACGAAATTTACGCCAAACTCCACAAGGCAAAGACGCAATTAGCGCAGATGCGCGAAGTATAAGGCGTTACAGTTGAACCATGTTCCCATTGCTTGAGACCCTGGTCGCCGTATATGAGGTGGGCCAGTTCACGTTGGCTGCTGACGAGCTGAAAGTGTCGCAGTCGACGGTGTCGTCGCGCATCGCCCAATTGGAACAGATGGTCGGGGCTCCGCTGTTCGTGCGCAATGCGAAAAGCGATGTGACGCCTACGCAGGCCGGGCGGATGCTGTATCAGACTGCCATTGGTATTGATGGATTATGGCGTGATACGCGCGAGCAGATTGCCCGCGTGCAGGAGGATCGCGAGCTATTGGCGGTCTCGTTCTCGCATACGACCGCCGCAATATTGCTTCCCAAGGCATTGCCGGTCATGGCCCGGAACATGGATGGGTTCGATTTTGCCGTGCAGATGATGAACTCGGACGCCATTCTTGACCAGGCAAGCATGAAAGCCGTGCATTTGGGCGTGGTGGAAAAGCCGATCGTCAATGATTCGGTGGATCGTGTCACCCTGTGCGAGGACCGGCTGGTCTTGGCGGGAGAACCAGACGGCGTATGGATGGTGCGCGAGCACGGTTCCGGTGTGCGGTATTACACGGATTTGTATTTCAAGACTATGCAGGGTTTGCCGCCTCGCACCATGGAGGTGTCCAGCAATGCCGCGATTGCGGCGGCGTTGTCTTCCGGCTTTGGGCAGTCGCTGATTTCGGAAGCCGCAGTGCCTTCTGGAGTGCCGGCGCGAAAGCTCGGAGACGAATTCGTGCGCCGTTTCTATGCCTTGGTGCCGAGATCCGGCCTGACGCACGATCAGCGAGAGCTGGTGGAAGCGATTATCGCTGTGTTGCGCGGATAGTCAGTGCCTTGTCTCCCGTCAGAGGGGAGCCAGAATGTGGCATCGGCAAAATCGATGATATGTATTGGTAGCAATGATTTGACCGATGTAAACACTTGAGATTCAATAGACACCATGAGAGAGTTCTGTACAAAATGGTGGAAGCGCATTGCCGCCGTTGACATGTTGTTCATTGGCGTTCTGACTCTGCTGGCTTCGCTGTTCGCCTCCTGGCTCAAGCAGTTCCCCGGATTCAGCCTGTTCGGCGCGCTTATCATCGCGCTGCTCATCGGTATGATCATCCAGTTCCCGATCCGCAGTGCCTACGTCGGTTCCAATGATGGCCGCAAGGCAGGCGTCAAGGACGCCGCTGGCCTGATTTCCAACAAGCTGCTGCGCCTCGGCATCATCCTGCTCGGTTTCAAGCTCAACCTCGCCGTGCTGTTCACGCAGGGCATCAAGTGTCTGCCGATCGCCGCTGTGGTCGTCACGCTGACCATCATCGTGTGCTATGCCATCGCCCGCAAGCTCGGTGTCGACCCGATGCTCGCCATCCTGACCGCCGGTGGCACCGGCATCTGCGGTGCGGCCGCCGTCATGGGTCTGGCCGGTTCCATCAAGGTGTCTGAGGACAAGCAGGACGAGAAGGACAACGACGTGACCATGGCCGTGGCCATCGTAGCCATTATGGGTACTGTGTTCGCGTTGCTGGAGATCGCGCTCGGCCCGCTGACCGGCATGACCAAGGACCAGCTGGGCATCACCGCCGGTGCTTCCCTGCACGAAATCGCCCACGCGGTCGCCGCCGGCGACGCTTTCGGCGCGGTGGACATCGCCACCATCATGAAGCTCTCCCGCGTGCTCATGCTCGTGTTTGCCGCCATCATTATCGCTATCTGGTGGGAGAAGAAGCACTCTGAGGTGGAGAACACCGGCAAGAAGACCGTGGCCTTCCCGTGGTTCATGCTCGGCTTTATCGGCGCTTCGATCATCGGCACTTTCGTGCCGTTCATCGCCTTCATCACCCCGCAGCTCGTGGACTTTGCGTACATCGTGCTCGGCATGGCCATGGCCGCGCTCGGCATCAACGTGAACTTCAAGGCCATTGCTTCCAAGGGTAAGAAGCCGATGCTCGCCAGCTTCCTGACCTCGATTCTGCTCATGTGCTTTGCGGCAGGCGTCGCGGTGCTGTTCTTCTGATCTGATAAGTGCTCTGAAATACGAATAAGCGGCATATGAATGAGTCATATGCCTCCTATTCGTTGTCGTGATATGTCGGTGCAATCAGTCGATGCGATGGTATCCGCGTTGACTGAGGATGTTGTCGTGATGATTGCCATGAGTGTTCTGCCTAGTCGTTGAGGACATCGCACGTTGCATGCCGATGATGGCGAAGGCGATTACCACCATGATTACGAACGCCACAGCGAACCAGCCTCATAGCAGCACGAACAGCGCCACGGAACGGGTGAAGTTGCTGGACGATTTGAATGTCACGTTGCGGTTCATCACGAAGTTGTAGGTCGCCGAACACACCACGGCGATGCCGTTGGCGATCTGTGAGGGTACGCCGATCAAGTGCAGAATGGCGAACGTCGCATACTCCACAATGGTCTGCGTGGCGGAAACACCACATACTTGCTCAACACGGCGAGTCCATTTTGCTTCGGGGTTGCCGTGCCCACGGTATTTTCCGCAGTATTCGTTGTGGTCGAGGTATTTGTGGCGCCCACACCTTGATTCGGCTTCACATCCGCTCCATTGTTCGCCATGCCCATATACCTCCCGGATGTACCTGTGACGTTCGACCTCGCAATGATACCGCTGACCGCGTCGGGAATCGGCGTGGCGATCAGACGAGAAAACCGCAGGCCGCAGCAACGACCGGCACACTCAGCGACAGCACCAGATAGGCCGCTGCGGTGGGGTAGCGGTGTTTGCAGAAGAGCGTCACCATTTCGTTGATTGCGGTCGAGAACGTGGAGAAGCCGCCGAGGAAACCGGTGGCCAGCACTAGCCGCCATGGTTCATCAAGTGTCCCGCCGAGGGCCAGCGCCGCGACCAAACCGGCTAGGAATCCGGCGATGAGATTGATGGTGAACGTGGAAAGTGGGAATGCGCGCCGCCAGTACGTTTTGATGGTCACGTCAAGCAGATAGCGGCAGGAGGCGCCTACGCCGCCGCACAGGCAGACCAAGATTGGTAGGAATACGGTCATCACGCCTTACCTCCCTTGCTGGTTGTAGCGGCATTCGTATCAGCGGACGCTTCGGCGGATACGTTCGAGGAGCCGGCCAGATGCGTTCCTGCCCACGCGCCGGCAGACGCACAAACCAGACCCAGCGCGAACGTCACCAGTAGATAGGCAATGCCGACCGCCACCTGACCGTCGCGGATTGCGGCAAAACCTTCCAGCGCGAGTGTCGACATCGTAGACAAACCACCGCATACGCCCATGCCGAGTCCGCGACTGGCAAGTTCTTTGGAACGTGCACCGAACCGGGAAGCGCCGGCCAAGTAAGCGGTCAGCCCTGCATAGCAGAAGCAAGCCAGCATGTTGGCCACAAACGTGCCGGTGTGGAAGCTGCCAGCCGCGGGAATCTGCGCGAACGCATAGCGAATCGCGGTGCCAATAGTGCCGCCGCAGAAGACGACCAACACAATATCAAGATGAATATCGGGGAGCTTGCGCGCCGGGGGAGTGGCCGTGTGCGTAATCGGCCGGGCGCCTGCGAATGGGGATTGCGAACCCATAGTAGCCTTTCCTGAAACCGCTGAATCCTGCTGAAGACACAACGATTTCATGCAATGTCAAATCGTGTGTAGGAACTATCAGCAGTGTGCGGTTCGAAACAAGTTCAGGCGGGTCCCATCGCCGAATCCCAGCCTACTCGTGCAGAAGACATCCATGGGTGTGTCGCCGTTTTACTTCAAGTACTTGAGGTTTTTAGAGTTGTCGATATGAGCACAACGACCGCATGGCATACGATTCGCGAGGCGTCGATGATTTCCAGGCTTCCGGAGTCCACGCTGCGCTATTACGAGCAGATCGGCATTATCGCTCCCATCACTCGCGACCCGAGTTCGGGGCATCGCGCCTAGGCCCTGCGTCTCGCTGCCAAAGCCGAATCCATTCGAATGCAGCAGGCGTACGTATCGTTCAAGACACTGTACTGGCGGGCTAAGGCTGAGGGGCGCGACGAGGAGGCGCAGCAGCTCATCGAAGAAAACCGGAACATCATCGAACAGGTGAAGCGCCTGCAAACCGACGTCAAACAATAAACGACAATAGACAGATATTCCCAACAAAGGAGTGATTGACATGACCGAAATGATGAAAGCCGCGATTTTCGTGGAGCCTGGCAAGATGGCCGTGGAAGAAGTGCCGAAGGCGACGCTTGAACAGGATGATGACATCGTGATCCGCGTGGTGCGCACGTGCGTGTGTGGCTCTGATTTGTGGTTCTTCCGTGGGCTGAGCGGACAGGCCGCGCACAGCCAGGTGGGTCACGAGTCCATCGGTGTGGTCGAAGAGGTTGGCGCGGCGGTCGAATCCGTTAAGCCAGGTGATTTCGTGGTCGTGCCATTCCCGTACAGCTGCGGCAAGTGCCCGGTATGCAAGGCCGGCTTCGAATCCGTGTGCCCGCACGGCGGCTACTTCTCCGCTTGTCAGGCCGAATACCTGCGTGTGCCCGAGGCGGACGGCACCGTGGTCAAGGTGCCCGGTTCACCGGAAGATTATTCCGATGAACAGCTCGCATCGCTGCTGACCATTTCCGATGTGATGTCCACCGGTTATCACGCGGCGGCTTCTGCCGAGGTCAAGCCCGGTGACACCGCCGTGGTCATGGGCGATGGCGCAGTCGGCCTGTGCGGTGTGATTGCCGCTAAGATGCGCGGTGCCACGCGCATTATTGCCATGAGCCGTCACGAGGATCGCGCGGCGCTCGCCCGCGAATTTGGTGCGACTGATATCGTGCCCGAGCGCGGCCAAGAAGCTATTGACAAGGTGCTAGGAATGACCGGTGGCTATGGTGCCGACGCAGTTCTCGAATGCGTGGGCTCCAAGCAGTCCTTCGACACGGCGATTGGCCTGATTCGCCGCGGTGGCGTGATTGGTCGTGTGGGCCTGCCGCACGACGTGGAGATCAGCGCCGAAGGCACGTTCTACGGCAACATCGGCATCAAGGGCGGCCCGGCTCCCGTGCGCCACTATGACCTTGATGAGGGTCTGCTGGACGCGGTGCTCAAGGGCGAGATCAACCCCGGCCGCGTGTTCACCGCCGAGTACGACCTCGACCATATCCAAGACGCCTACGAGGCGATGGACCAGCGCAAGGTCATCAAGGCGCTGATCCGGTTCTAGGGTCAGGTACGCAGCGAACGGTTCTCACTAAGAACCGTGTGAGCCATTCGCACAAAATCGCACAATCAAACAGGCCGACGGTGTGATGGGGGGGGGGATTGGGGGGGGTGAGCCGGTTCGGCTTGCGTCCTTATACCGTTGTTTTCGTGTAGAATCGGCTACCTCTATACTTCTGTTTTCGTGTAAAATAGCATATGTCCATACTGTTGTTTTCGTGTAATGAGGTGATTGCTCATGTTGAAGCGCAAGATGCTGGATAAGCTGATCGCATGGAAACAAAAAGCGGGTGGGCGTGAGTCTCTTCTCGTCGAAGGCGCTCGCCGTGTGGGCAAAAGCACCATTGTCGAGGAATTCGGCCGCATTCAGTACAAGTCATATATTCTCATCGATTTCGCGCGTTTGCCGCGCGACGTTCGCGACATCTTCGAAAACCAGCGTGATGACTTTGACACATTTTTCATGCTGTTGTCTGCGTATTACCGCACAAGACTGTACGAGCGTGAATCGTTGATAATTTTCGACGAGGTGCAGCGGTATCCGGCGGCGAGGGAGCTCGTCAAATATCTGGTTGCGGATGGTCGGTATGACTATGTGGAAACTGGTTCGCTGATCTCCATCAAGAGGAATGTGGCGAATATCGTCATCCCCTCCGAGGAACGGAAAATGGACATGGAGCCGCTCGATTTTGAGGAGTTCTGCTGGGCCATGGGGGAGGAGCTGCTTGCTGAAACGATTCGCAAATCGTTCGAGCGTCTGGTCCCGTTGCCCGATGCGCTGCACAAACGAGCGATGAGGCTGTGGCGCGAATATCTGCTGGTGGGCGGTATGCCGCAGGCGGTTGCCGATTATGTCGAGCATCGCGATTTTGGCGAGGTGGATTCGATTAAACGTGGCATCCTGCAACTGTACAGTGATGATATCGGCAAGTTCGCCAATGGCGATGCCGGCCACGTGCGGGGCATTTCCGCTCAGATTCCAGGGCAGCTGTCCAAGCATGAGAAACGATTCACTCTGGCATCGGTCGATAAGGGGGCTCGATCTCGTGAATACGATTCGGCGTTCTTCTGGTTGGAAGACGCCCGCTTGGTGAATCTGTGCCGTAATTCGACTGACCCTTTGGTGGGACTGGGATTGTACGAAGATAACGATTCGTTCAAATGCTATATGGCGGATACCGGTTTGCTGGTGGCGCAGGCGTTTGCCGATCGAGAGACAACGCCGGATGATGTGTACCGGGATATTCTGTTCGATAAGCTTTCGCTCAACGAAGGAATGCTGGTGGAGAATGCGGTGGCTCAGCAATTCCGGGCTAATGGACGCAAACTGTATTTCTTCTCGCGCTCGGATAGAACGGATGCCTCGAAAACCATGGAGATAGACTTCCTCATCGTTCGGGAATACGATAATGCCGCGATGAAACCTCGCATCAGCCCGATTGAAGTGAAATCCACGAAACGATACGGCGTATCTTCGCTCGACAAATTCCGCAAAAGGTATGCCCAACGATTGGGCAAGGAATACGTTCTGCATCCCCGCCAACTCGAAGTGGATGGAGAACGCGTCAAGCTGCCGTTGTATATGGCCCACTGTCTGTGACGCGAGAAGATGGATCCGATCGCCAGCGCGTCGTCGATGCCCGTATCCAAATCAAGAATCAGTTTCCTGCGCATATTCGCGCCTTTCCCTTTGCGGTATTCCGGTGAGTCACAGACCGCGTTTGACGAGCCCGTCGAGGATGGCGTCGGAGGACTCCCCAAGCCTCAGGCCTATGACGTCGACGCGGCGCAGCAGATCTCGGGTTTTCAGGGTGTCCATGCTCATTTCGCCGGTGTAGACGGCTGCAAGCCCCGATTCGTAGGCGCGCCGCACGCGGGCGGATTCCTTGCTGGCCTCGAGGCAGTACCGGCGCATGTCGGCGCCTTCCGCGGTCACGGCGAGTTCCAGATCGTGCAGGGCGACGTTCACGTGGGTCAACGCGACATTGGCGTGTTCGCCGGCATGTCCTTTCCAAAGATGGATCTCGCGTATGAAATCGCGGGTATTGTCGAGCACGTCGTCGATGGATCGGGAGAAACGGAACAGATCCTCACGGTCCAACGGCGTGGTCCAGGCCTTGGCCAACGCGTGAACGACCTTGGAACGGACCTCGTCCCCCTCGTGCTCGATATCGTTGACGCTCTTTCTGGATTCATCGACGCTCAGATGCCCCTCGACGGCGTCCAACTCGATGGACACTCCTTTGCGGGTCGTCGTCACCTGTTCCCGGAGCAGCCCCATGACGGGATCCTCTGCGAGCGCGTTCTTGGCGCTGAACCACGGCATTGTGGCACCTTCTTTCGTTCGTTGTCGCGGCGAACAGCATGCGAGAGGCGGTGCTCAATAGCGAAAGACTCTCGGCTGCCGTCGTTGGTCGTGATGATACTGGAGACCATGAAGCTCGTGCGGCGGCGGTCTAGGGCGAGGTCGAGAAAGAGGTAACGGCGTGACGCTTGATAATAGGTCAGACAGTAGGATGGCGGCGGAGCGGTGCCGAGCATGAGCAACGATCAGCGGCCGCAGGCGATCGAGGTGCGCGGTGCGCGCGTGCATAACCTCAAGAACATCGACATTGACATTCCGCTGGGTGAACTGGTGGGCGTGGCCGGCGTCTCCGGTTCGGGCAAAAGCTCTCTGGCGCTCGGCGTGCTGTATGCGGAAGGTTCGCGGCGCTACTTGGAAGCGCTGTCCACGTACACGCGCCGTCGACTGACCCAGGCCAGCCGCGCCCAGGTGGACGAAGTGCTGCACGTGCCGGCCGCGCTGGCTCTGCACCAGCGGCCCACGGTGCCCGGCATCCGCTCGACGTTCGGCACGATGACCGAATTGCTCAACAGCCTGCGACTCCTGTTCTCCCGCGTCGCCTCGCACGTGTGCCCGCATTGCGGGGCGCGCAACGAGCCCACGCTGAACGTGGCGGCCGGACTGCCCATCACCTGTGCTGGCTGTGGCAAGGAATTCCACGCGCCCGGAGCCGAATCGCTCGCTTTCAACTCGGCCGGCGCCTGCCCGACCTGCTCCGGAACCGGCATTGTGCGCGAAGTGAACCGTGCGGCCCTGGTGCCGGATGAGTCGAAAAGTATCGACGACGGTGCGGTGCTGCCATGGGGCTCGCTCATGTGGGACCTTATGAAGCAGGTGTGCGGCGCGATGGGCGTGCGCACCAACGTGCCGTTCAGCGAGCTCACGCCCGAAGAGCGTGACATCGTATTCAACGGGCCGGCCGTCAAAAAGCATATTCTTTACAAGCCGAAGAAAGGCGACGATTTCGCCGAACTCGATTTCACCTACTTCAACGCCGTATACACGGTGGAGAACGCGCTCGCCAAAGCCAAGGACGAGAAAGGTCTGAAGCGCGTGGCTCGATTTCTCAAGGAGGGACCATGCGCCGACTGCGGAGGTACCCGACTGAGCGCCGCAGCCCGGGCCCCGCATGTGCGCGGGCTGAACCTGGCCGAAGCCAGCGCGATGACCTTGGATACGGCGGTGGATTGGGTGCGCGGCGTGCCGGAATCTCTGCCCGCCGACATGCGGCCGATGGCCACCAACATCTGCGAATCATTCCTGAACGTGGCCCGCCGACTGTTGGATTTGGGCCTCGGCTATCTGGCGCTTGACCGCGCCGGTGCCACGCTTTCGACCGGTGAACGCCAGCGTGTGCAGCTCGCCCGTGCCGTGCGCAATCGCACCACTGGCGTGCTGTATGTGCTTGACGAGCCATCCATCGGGCTGCACCCCTCGAACGTGGACGGACTGCTCGGCGTGATGCGCGATCTAGTGGCGGACGGCAATTCCGTGGTGGTCGTGGACCATGACGTGCGCGTGCTCAAAGCCGCCGACCATCTCATTGAAATGGGACCGGTTGCCGGCGCCGAAGGCGGGCATGTGATCGAGCAAGGCACGGTAGACGAAGTGGCGGCGAATCCAAGTAGTCGTATTGCGCCGTTCTTGGCCGATAATGTGAGCGCGCGCATCCGTGAGCGCGTGGCGGAACCGCAGGTGTTCGACCTTGGCCACATCCGCATGACAACCAGCCAGCTGCATACGGTCAAGCCGCTGGACGTTGATATTCCGCGCGGCCGGCTCGTGGCGGTGACAGGCGTCTCCGGCTCCGGTAAAACCACGATGGTGCTCGAATCGCTGATTCCCGCGCTCAAAGCGCAGGCGGCGGGGGAGCAGTTGCCGGAACATGTGCGTGAACTTGAGGCCGAGGGCATCCATCGTGCGAATCTCATCGACGCCACGCCGATTGGCGCAAACGTGCGCTCCACCGTGGCCACCTACGCCGATATTCACGACGAACTGCGCCGCGCCTTCGCCCGATGCGATGCGGCCAAGACGGGCGGCTGGAAGGCCGGCGATTTCTCGTACAACACTGGACGGCTGCGTTGCCCCACGTGCGACGGCACCGGTTCGATCTCACTCGACGTGCAGTTCCTGCCGGACGTGACCATCGAATGCCCGGACTGCGGCGGTTCCCGGTATGCGTCTGAAGCCGGCGCGATTCGGCGTGCGGTTAAGGGAGAATCTCGCCTCTCACTGAGTCTGCCCCAACTCATGGCAATGAGCGTGGATCAGGCATTGGCCGTGACCCACGACCTCAAGAAGGTCCACGCACGTCTGACCACCTTGCATGATTTGGGTCTTGGGTATCTGACACTCGGCGAACCGACGCCGGCGCTTTCGGGCGGCGAAGCCCAGCGGTTGAAGCTCGCCAGCGAAATGGGCAAAGCCCAATCGGACGCGGTATTCGTGTTCGATGAGCCGACCATCGGTCTCCACCCGCTCGACGTGCGTGTGCTGCTGGGCGTGTTCGACCGGCTTGTGGCGAGCGGCGCAACAGTCGTGGTCATCGAACATGACCTTGACGTGATCGCCAATGCGGACTGGATCATCGACATGGGCCCGGGCGGCGGCGAAAGCGGCGGACGCATCGTCGCCACTGGAACGCCGGAACAGGTCGCGGCCAACCCAAGCAGCATTACTGGGCGGTATTTAGGGTAAGGCTCAACGGACATCTTTACCACGGCGCTTTTTAGGAATATGGCATGAGCCGGTGTGGGCGTGGCACGGGCT
>BABC01000244.1_pt1 | contig 13907 bp, 15 predicted proteins | sample 270348 | NCBI WGS metagenome assembly BABC01 (sample SAMD00036532, study PRJNA27871) | human gut metagenome | isolation source: feces from healthy human sample In-B, Infant, Male
CTGCGCAGGATCTAGGCCTGAAGCTGTCGGCTACTCAAACATTTTGAGTGGAGTTTTATCCATTTTCGCAATGCTGGTAATTAAAGAATTATGCTCCACCACTTTGCGTTTTGATAATTCATTCAAGATTTTCACCTGCTTCTGATTGTGTTCATTTTTTGGTATACTAGACATAGAAATACGCTCCTTTGCGAGTGATTTTAAATACGCATGAAGAAACACTTTTCGTCGAGAGATTCTTCATGCTTTTATTATATCATAATACGTGTAGAAAATAAATACAAATCTACACTTCTAAACAGTATTTTCTACACGTAAGCACAGTATTTTCTACACGTAAACACAGTATTTTCTACACACATTATCCTGTAACCCATTGAAAAACCTAACTTTTTTTTGACGCAAAAGATATAAAAGATTAAAATATATAAGATAAATATATAATAGGCTTCGCCTTTTTTTATTTTTTTCAAAAATTTAAAACCAAAGGTCAAAATCATCCAGTAACGAAAACAGACTGAGCAATTTGTATATTGCTCAGTCTGTTTTTTTAGATAATATTTATAGATCTTCTGTTTTGATTTCATAATAGCCTTCGTAATAATAACTCGCATCAATTCCTTTAAAGAATTGTTCTTTCCCTAGGTCATCTGTTAAAGCTTTTTGAATCAAATATTTTAATTCATTAGTGCTCACTGTACTACGGATCATAGCATTTAAATACTCATCCTTATCAATTTGATTCCAATCTACGATTTTATGCAGTTTACTTTTAAGCATTAAATCCAACCAGATACGAGTGGCACGTCCATTGCCTTCTCTAAACGGATGGGCCACATTCATATCAGAGTACTTATCAATAATTTCATCAAAAGTTTCTTGAGGTAATTTATCAATATACTCTAGTGTTTGCGCTAAAAAAATACGTGGCGCAAATTGAAAGTTCCCTTTGGCAATATTGACTTCTCGAATTTTTCCTGCAAAGTCGTAAATATCTTGGAATAACAAATGATGAATATCAGATAATCCTTGAAACGTCCCAATTTCCAGTTCATCTAGTTTCCCAGACTCAAACAACTCTTTAGCTCTTGTTTTCGTTAAGATTTCTTCTTGCTTAGCTAACTCTGCTGAATTGGTTAAGCCTAATTTATTATCTAAAACCAAAATATCCCCTCACTCTCTATTTTTTCGGAAAGATTCTTTTGAAAATTTTTGGACGTTGATCAAACCATGTTGAAGCGGTATACATTAATCGAAAACTGCCATAGATGCCAGCACCGATTAATCCAAATCCACCTAATCCAAGAATGACTGCCCCATAAGGATGTTTAGGCTGTATCTCAATCACAGTATCATACAAAATATGTAAGCCCCAACCGTCCCAGATACCTTTATATAGCCATTGTCCGATAAGAATACCGACAACTAAGAAACAGAACAGGCAGACAATGTTCGCAATCAGAATACCGTAACGTTCGACAATCTCACGTTTGTGATCTGCTTTTATCTGCTCTTTTTGTTCATTCAGTTCTTTTTTCAAAGCGAGTAATGCTTGTTTTTCAACTTGAATGTCTTTCAGTATGGTCGCTTTTAAGTTTTCTGCCTCTAAACGATGGAGTTGTTCTTGAATGGCAGACTCCATTTTTTGATTTGCAACCGCTTCTATTTTTTTTTGGTAGTCCCGAAAGTCTTTATTAACTTCTTGACGGACTAAGCGGTCTAGTTCTGGAACGTTACTGAAATCAATTTTGCCATTTTTATAAGCATTTAATACTTGAACAACGAGTTGTTCATCTTTATTCATCGACTCATCCCCCAATCATGATCTTTTGTTGGTTTCTTTTCGGACTGCACGTCTCTATTCTCTTGTTTTTCTAGGCTTTTCTGTTGTTCTTGCTCGTAATTTTTCATGTCCTTTGAAAAGCGACGTTCAAAATCATCGAGGATTTTCTCTTTTGTTTGCTTTAATTTTCTTGTAACGCGTTGAGTAAGTTCTGGTACTCGTCCTGCAAGCTGTTTGATTGTGTCAATAAATCGATTAGTTGTTGATTCTCGCTTGAGAGCTTCTGATTTTCTTGGTTCAATTGCTTGTTCAAGGCTAACAATTTCTGATTCTCTTTGTTGAGTGTCTCGCTCAAGCGGAGTAATCGCTGGTTCTCGTTGTTCAACAGCTCTAAATTCGTTTTGTCTTGTTCTCTTTTCCAACTCATGTAAAATGGTCTCCCTTCCAAAATCAGAACCCAATCGGGTCTCTCGTGCTCGTCTTTGCTTATTATTGGCGTCTAAAAAGGCGTATGAGAACGTTTGGCCTCTTTCTGATAGAATTACACCATTATCGGATAAACGCTCTTTAAACGTCTCATATGAGCTCACAGAGACATCCTGAAGCGATTTATTGATTCTTTCTCTCAAATCATCCATGTAAGAATACTCATTTTTGGCGATTAGTTCTTTTTCTGTCTCTGTTTGGCGCTCTTTTGGTGGCTCTAAAATGTGCCAGTTTTCTCGAGAAGCGAGTCGATCATTCATTTCTCGTGCTCGTTGAACGCTTTCTCCTTTTTGTTCTCTTAATTTCTTTCCTGTCTCTAAATTGACCTTATTGACAATGATGTGGTTGTGTAAGACGTGATTTTTTCCGTCTAGATGCGTATACACAGCACTTTGATGGTTAGGATAGAGATTTTCTGCTAACTCAACGCCTAAATCATTGGCTTTTTGCCAGTCTTTTTGAACTTTCGGATTCAGTTCATCTAAGGCGAAAGATTGGGTAATACGCAAGACTTGATTGGATTCTTTGGTTTGGTTATGAAGTTGTCGAACGACATCGAATTGTTCTTTGGCGATAAAGGGATCAATCCCGTTGGTTCCACCCACGGCAACTGCCCGACAATTTGTCAGCTCCACAGGACGTTCCAATTGATGGTCTTGTAGCCACTGTTCAGTTTTTTCATGCATGGGTCTGTCTTGACCTAAAGCATAATTAAGGGCGCTCGCTGCACTTGCGCCATTGCTTATTTTTGCAATTGTTGCCATAACTCTTGATACCCCTTTTGAGCTTGAGCGAGTACTCCGTATGTATAGCGTAAAGCCTCTATCAGCTCTTTATCTTGGTTGTCCATCCGATCGAATTGATTGAGTTTCTTGGCGATTTGATTTAAATTGGTTCCTTGTTTTGAGAGTTCTAATAATAAAGATTTCGCTTGGTCATGTTCGAGATAAGGTTTTTTTAAATGAGATTTTTGTGCTAATTTTTTCGCATAAAGATTCGGAGAGAGTCCATATGTTTCTCCTGAAATTTTCAGCTTATTGTATTGTTCTTCAGATAATCTAAATTGAATGTACTTTGTTTGATTTTGTGATACTTCTTTCTGATCCATAAATAGCCTCCTCAAAGATAAAATGCCCCAGCGCTCATTCCTCAAACGCCCTTTGTCATTGATTTTGTAATAAGCATTGCGCCCTATTCGGTTACAATCATTATAACAAAATAGACCATATAAAACCATAAATACTGCAAGCTATCACATTGTAATACAAATCACTTCGTTCTTGTATTACAATGTGGCTTGAAAAGGGGGAAGTTTCACTTTCCCCTTTTATCCCCTTTGGATTGTGTCGATTTGCTTTACGCAAACGCCACCTACCCATTTTATAAAAATAAAATGGGCAAAAGATCTTTCTTTTTGTCATACAAAAAGAAGAAAAAAGAGGGACGATTTTCTTCTTCCGAAATCGTCCCTCTTTTTTCTAAAACCATGGATGAACGAACAAAAAATCTCTCGTATTTTGTTTGTTCATCCACTAAAAATATGCGAACAGTATGGCTTCATTCAATCCTGTTCTTACAAGTCAAAAGCATCGAATCGTCCTTGGACGATTCAACAAAAAAAGTAGTCGTTTTTGGACGACTACTAAGTTCTAAACATTCATTACCCAAAATCAATTTGGTCTAATATCGTTTCTCGACTAGCTTGATCTAATCCAAGATACGTTAAGGTCATAGCTTCACTTGAATGGTTTAATAAATGCATGACTAAACCAATATTATAATTCGACTGCGTATAAACACGATAAGCGCCTGTTTTACGCATGGTATGCGTCCCTAGATAGTTGATTCCTAAAAGATCACCAACACGTGCCATGACCTTATAAAATTGCTTCTCGGTGATGTGACGGTCTGGGTGAGAAGTTGAAGGAAATAACCACTCTGAATTCATGTTTTGTTGGATGAGCCATGCATGATAAAGCATTAAATCTTGTTGGACAGGTTTTAAATATAACGTATTTCCCTTACCTGTTTTTTGATCATGAATAAATGCAGTTTGTTTGACTGTTCCATCAAGATTAAAGACATCTGTTTTCTTTAATTTCATGACATCACTTACTCTTAACAAGGTCGCTTTCCCAACTTGGAAAATTGTATAGTTGCGACGACCAGCACGAAAACTATCAAGTAGTGTATCCTGCACCATTTTTAAGATATTTGAATCTTTGATAGGTAAAACAATCTGTTGAACCATATATCATATATTCCTTTCTAAAAAATAAGTAAATAATTAAATTATTTATTTATTTATTTTCTTGTCGGTGTCTCATTTCTGCACTTCCGCTTGTAGCAAGGGTTTCATCTGTTATTTTTTTGAAAACAACTTTTTAATTGCTCCCAATTTACGATAAGAAAACAAACAGGGATAAAAATGAACATGATTGCTAGTAAAAGCATGCCTACCATCCCAAATAATCCCTCCATCTTTGGTTCTATTATATCAAAAAAACATAAAAACAACCCCTATTACCTGTCCAATAGATAACGGGGGCTGTTTTAATAGCGTTGTATAGGGGTTATTATCTAATTATAGACCCTTTTAATTGAGTTGAATTTAAAATGCGCTGTATTTAAAACGAATAAAAAAGATGATAGCAAATATAATAATAACCAAAGCCACACTAAGCAAAATAGACCACATCTTTTGTCTGGTTGTACGTGTCTTCCACTGACTATTCGATAACATTATATATCGTTTAGAGAAATAAAAAACACACAAGGAATTAAAGAATGCTCCTACTGCTAAAGCTATTGAAATAATTTCAGGTAATTCTCCAAAAATAGGACTGACTGCAATTATAAAAAGAAAAACCAAATTAGTTATAGAACTCGTCACCAAATAAATTTTACTTTCTCTTAACTCTGCGTTCTTCTTAATGTTTTCAACCATGTCTGATCCCTCCAATAATAACTGATTTAAGGAAATATCAAATAATTGAGAGATACGGATGACATTATCTATATCAGGAGTTGTTTTATTCGTCTCCCAATTTGAAATGGTTTTACTACTAACCAATAGTTGGTGAGCCAATTCCTCTTGAGTGAACCCTTTTTCTTTTCTTTTGGTCTGTAGTATTTCTCCAAAATTCATATGATTTTCCATACCCCCAATATAATCATTTAGATCTCATATTTCTATCCAAGCCTTTTCTAATTACCCTAAAATGCCTAGAAAATCTTTTCTAATATCAAAAAACACAATTTGTCTTTATTACAAAGTGTAAAAATTAAACAAACATCTTTTGTAAAAAACCTTTTTTCTGTTTTTTCAATAAATCTAATTTCCGTTGATGAAGAGCGATAGTATCGTCTAACTGTTTAAAGAATGACCCGATTTTTTGTTGTTCTTCATAACTTGGAACAGAAACACTCACACTGTTAATTACAGTTTTCGATAAACTAGGTACACCAGTAGATTCATCAAATTTTTTCCAATTTATTTTTTTAAAAATAGATAGTGAAAATTGAAGGTCAATATTTTGTTTAGGAATAGCGTAAAACAAGGTGTCGACAGTCCAAAAAGGTGCTTTTAATAAATAAGGCTTATCAATTGTACCTTTCCTTCCAATCCCAATGGCATCTATATCTGAGAGCGCTCTATCTACACTTAGCATATATCCACTAGTTCCATAGACAGGTATTGATCCAGAATTCAGATGTTTGTAGTCTTTTCCAGACTTTTCCAGACTTAACATCAATAAAATCAGCAAACTTACGCTCTTCCCAATCATCCGTAAATCCTTTAAATCGCAATTCTGGAACTTTCTTTTTAACTGAATCATCTATTTTCGCCATAGTCCCCACCATTTTCTTGGTTTTTCTTGTTTTTCTATCCTTTTTTGAACTTTGATTTGTTCCTGCAAATTTTCCAACTTCTCTTTAAGAGCGTTCACTTCATCTTTATATTGATTGTTTAAGTGTTTGAATTCTGTTTCCTCTGGGGGCATTTTAAGGGCTTTTAAGTCATTGATTTCTGCTTTGTATTCTTCCAGTAATTTTTTATCTTGTAAGGCTAAACGCTGTTGCTGATCTAAAAGATTTTGAGTTTGTTTTTGTACGTCTACTAAACTTTTTATCTGTTCGTCTTTAACAGATATTTGATTATCTTTATTCTTTATTTGCTCTTTTAGATAATTGATTCGTTCATTTTTTTCATCAATTAAACTTGTATTTACGGTGTCTAATTTGGTATCTAAATACTGTCTATTTTGGACACCAACACTATCTAATTTAGTTTTAGGGACATATCCAATATTCCCTTTAATCACTTTTATAGCAGCGTTGTTAAGATAGATAGTACCGTCTAATCTTTGTATCAAATTACTATCTAATTTAGATACTTGATAATGAATTTTCTTTTTTGATACACCCAACTCATCCGCAAGCTCTTTGATCGTTTTTAGATTCTCACTCATGGCTTGCTCCTTTACCTCGAACACTTGCACGTTCTGGTTGGTCAAGGTCTTGTAATTTCACAGTCGGCAAGTATTGTTCAATTGATTTTTTTAGGTACTTCGCCATATTCGATTTTGAATAAGGTTCTTGCTTGTCACGAACGTATGAAAGGTGTTTCTTCACTCCCTCCAACCCTCTTAATGCTTTGAGTTCATCATATTTTGGATAAACATTTTTCTGCAAGCCAGCCATAAGTGATGTATCCGTCATTTCATAAGGCGATAAAAGAAAATTTTCCAGCAACAACTTAGTATATTTACTTTGCATAGCTTGAAAAACAAGTTTCTCTTCATTTGCTTCTTTTTCAGCTTTTGCTTCTTTGTAAGTTTTGTCCTCTAGCTTATAACTGTTATCGTCTGCTCGACGTTTTTTCGTGATATGAAAGACAATCGAATCAATCGAACGTCCTTTTTTGATTTTGTCATAGGCTACATTCAAATGGGTGTATCGGTTAATTTCTTCTATGGGTTTTTTCAAAACCCATGCTTCAAAATTATTTATTCTTTGATATTCATCGACTGTATTTGTCATAGCTCGTAATTCTTGCATCGAAATAGACGGATGGCGGTAGGCTTCGACTTGCTCCTCTCTGCGCCCACCCTTAGAACTATAATGCTCGTATTGGTTATAGTGCATAGATAACCACTTATACAACACAATGCTGTACTTGCTGTTTAACTCCATAATGTCACTAATAGCATATTGGGTAAAATTTTGCTTCAAGTCAATCAAATAAGGCATAATCGCTTGGTCAAAGCGGATCGTGACTTCATCATCATAATCATTCCACTTGATATAAGGGATTGGCACAATACTTTCAAATTCAAATCCTTTTCCAGTCTGCTCTCGCACTTCAAAATAAGCTTGTTTCTGCATTTTTTCAATGGCTTGTTTAAAGCGACTATGCTTGTCGTTGTCGGACACATCAAAGAAAGCAAACAATTCTTTTTTGGATAAGTAAATCGTATGGTCTTTCGGTGGATTGTCCGTATCAATGCACGATACCGCCAATTCAAAAATCTTTAGAGGGGTCTTATCCATTTTTGCCACACTCGTAATCAGGTCGTTGTGTTCAACGACTTTTCGTTTTGTCAGTTCATCCATGTACATCACCTGCTTTTTTACATGATTTGTTTCTGGTATACTGGTCATAGAAAATACGCTCCTTTGCGTGTTTAAAATAAACATAGGAAAATGCTCGGTGAAAAGTTTTTTTCCTATGTTTTTATTATACTGGTATAGTGCTAGACAAACAATTTTTTTCTAGCACTATACACAGTTTTTTCTAGCACTATATAAGATTAAACCCTTGCTAACACTGGTTTTTTCGGCACGCAAAAGGTTTAAAAGATTTAAAAGATTTAAAATATATAAGATAAATTAAAAAGGCTTCGCCCTCTCTCTCACTTCGTTTAAAAAATTTTAAATTCAAAGGTCAAAAACAAAATCAAAAAAGGAGTGAGCGAAAACCACGCTCACATTGTACTTGCAGCGTTCACTTCGTTCACTCGCGAAAAGATCAAACCTCTTTTAGAAATTTCTTTAATTGGCTCTACTTGCTCGTATCTGCTGTTTTAACTGATTAACTAGATAAACATTCATGACTTGCAGTCAGGCGCCTTACAGGCGGTCAGGGCAAGCCCTAACAACCCTTAAAAGTAAAGCCTAAGATTTCATCAATTTCTTTTCAACACCATTAATTACTTATTTGAGTTAAAATCAATTTCAGCACGTCTAGAGCGTCGATTAAGGCGTTTTATTAGTTTGTTCGATAAAAGTACATCTTTGGTTTAAAGTCGCTTAAATCGAACGATAGAGCGTTTTAAATGATATCGTATTGTTTGTACTAGTTCCCCTATCGGGTTGCATAGGCAAATAGCCACCCTATACGCCAGGTGTAAGGGCTAAAAATCCTTTATCCGAAGTTGACTTTGGAAACAAAAAAAAAAAACAATGTAGCAGCCTACTTGGTTTTTAAGCTTTTTTTATTAGGAATTTTAACCAATATGTCTGTTTTTTTATCTGATAGGCCAATTATCTTTTTTTTGAATTTCTTTTTTTTAATTCTTTTTTTCATCTAATCGCCTCCTCGAAAAAAAAGTTTGTAGTGGGTCATCTACATATTCTTATTAGCTTTTAGACACGTATAAGATTTATCCAGTATCTGAATCAACTTCCTGTATTCCATTTTTACGTACCTGATAAGCACGATCAAAATATATCCTCAGTAAACCAGACTTTGGCGTAACAACTTTATTAACTATTCGCATAGTATCTAAACCATAAACCGAACCCTACTTACGAACCAATACGCCCATATTATCACACGAACAGAGTGAGTTTTAACCAACACGCTTGACGATAAAACGAAATGTAAATTAAGTTTTATAGCACAATTACCACTAAATGAAATTTAGGGGTATAAGTGCTCTCTTAAAAATAAGGGGTGCGTTTCTACAAAATTAATTTGAGAAATATTCCCTTAGTGATTTTTACTAAGGGCGCACTTATACGCAGTAAAATTTTTCAAATTTTCTTCTGCGTTATGTGCTAAAAAATAAGCCAGTGAATGTTGTCATTCATTGGCTTATTTTTTCGTCAAGCGTGTTTGTTAAAATTCGCTTTCGCTCATGTTGGAGGAATTTAGATCTAAAAAAGAATGAAAAACTCAAATTTAATTACAATGAATTCAGAAGAACGATAAATTATTGTTCAATGCGCAGTTAGTGGCAAACTTAGGAAATCAAATAAATATTATCTTTTACATTGCGTATAAAGAAAAGATAAGTGATGATAGAACTAAAAAATAAGAGGAGGATAAAATAGTATGGTGAATTGGAATACAGTGGGTAAGGTGGCTAAGGTAACAGCAAAAGCTTTAGTAAATAACTCTAAAGTACAAGATTTTGGAATGAATATTGCTCAAAATGCTATGAATAAAAAAGATAGTAATAAAATAAAAATGCCTAATTTAATTGATGTAAGTGTAGAAGACGCAATTAAGATTGCCTCGAAAAAAGAACTTCATGGAGTGAAAATATTAGCTACACCTAAAAGTTCTTATGCTAATTTATCAAAAAATATGGTTGTTTATACGGATCCTAAACCAAATAAAACGGTAAAAGATTTAATTAAATTATATTACTTAGATGACAAAGTAATTGAGCAATCTAAAAGCTTAAAACAAGAAGAGCTATTAGCAGCTAAAGAAAGAGAAGAAAGCAAGCAGAAGAAAAAAGAAGACCAAAAAGTAGCCATGAAAAAGAATGTAGATAAGAGTAAAAATATTTTTCAAACAGGAATAAAAAAAGTAAATACAACTGGAAAATCAATGACATCTGTTTTGAAGAAAAATAACAAAAAGAAAAAATAAGCGAATAAAAATTTCACAAATTTTTGAAGAATAAGAACGTTGTTATAATAGGGTTTTTAGCCATAAAAAGAAGTAGACCAATTTCAATGCACAAAGAAAGCCCCTGGAACGGTTGATCCAGGGGCTACTTCGTTTAATGTGGATTATGTCGACTTAGTATTTAAATAACACGTAATCAATAAGATTGATTTTATTTTTAGAATACTATGTTTTATTTAAATCGAGCTTAAAATTTATTTTAAAGAACATCGTTTGAACATTTCAATGCATTCTAAATACAGCTCAAAAAGATTTTTGATTGTCCCAAAAAATATCTGAATTTTTTTGAGTAATAATATTAATTAATGTCCCTTTAGTTTTTTCACATGTTCAAAATTCAAAAAAAGAACTCGCTTTCGATTCGAGATATGCAGTCGGCTCTCTTCCTTGCCGCTTATTATCAACTTTCGAAAGCGAGTCTTTTGTAACTATAAATATATCACATGGTCAGGAGCATTCACAGAAATGGGAGTTGATAAACGATAGCATATATGCTATCGTTTATATATAGAAAATCCTATATACAAGAACATTGCTTGCTATAAAACGAAAGAACTTAAGGAATTGGAGGGTAAGGATGCCAATAATTAAATCAGATGATTACTTAAAAAAAAAATCGAAAGAACTTGGTTTATCTAGTGCTGTTGCATTGATGAAAGCTAGAGAATCTGCGGGTCTAACTCAACGTGAGTTAGCGGAGCTAGCTTCTGTTCCACAATCAACAATAGCTCGTATTGAAAAAGGACATAATACAAGTTTTGACACTCTTTCAAAACTTGCTAGTGCTTTGAATAAAGAATTGAAAGTTGAATTTCTGTAAAGAATATTTACGGATAAAAATAATGTATTCGATACAGTTTGAGGTGTGTTTTTTGAGGAAAAGTTCATTTAAAGAGGTTAATGGTTACATTTTGTGGGGGATAATTACAACTATTCTAAATCTTATTTGTTTTAAGATTTTTAATAATTACTTTGGATACCAACTGAGTAACTTTATTAGTTGGGTGATTACTGTTTTTGTAGCATATATATCTAATGTTTATTTAGTTTTTTCATATTATGGAAAGCCTGATCTTCGTTCTTTATTATCTTTCTATCTATCCAGGACAACGACTTATTTTTTCGAAGTTCTTATTTTGTTTTTTGGTATTAGTTTATTAGGTTTACATCCATTTTTCGTGAAAATACTTGCCACAATTATAGTTGTCATTCTAAATTACTTTTTTTCTAAGTTTCTAATATTTAAAAAGAAATAGCAGTAGTTGTTATCTAATTTTATTTTAAATAATTATTGCCAATGTGGAGCTCCAAAACCTCCACCAAAACCTGAAAGTAATCTATCATAATCAACCCAGATGCCTCCAGGTGCATTACTCAATGCATAACCAGCTGTTTGAATAATTGCAGCATATGCAAATTTAGGTACCCAAATACCTCCAACGCTAAGACCATTTCCGGCTTTTCTTAAAGTAGATTTAGAAATATAGATTCGTTGTACATGCCAGTTTCTTTGCACGATTTTTGTTACGCCTGCATGATACTTAGTTGCTGCAGATACTTCTTCAGTTCCTAAATTTACAGAACCGATGTTAATAGAATTGCTTGAAAAAATAATTGTTGTTGCAAGTGCCAACATTACAAATACCTTTATTGTTTTTTTCATACTAATTTTAACTCCCTTAATAATTAGAAACAACTACTGTTATTTAGTTATTATAACATTTGGAATTTATTTTAGAAAGTAGGGTGTCGTTTGAATAATAAGAGAAAATATGTTTTATTATGGATATTAATATCATTCATTTTAACGATCTGTCTATTGTTTAGTTTTAACACTAAATATCGTTTTTTTGTTCTCGTAATGATTCTGATAATTCAGGGAATATTCGCGCTATATAAGCCTAAAGGGAACTAAAATTAGTATTTAAAACTGAGAATAATTACCTAAATTTTTTGTTGCTAGATTAGATTAAATAATGATTTTTTTTAAAAGGAGTAGGGCAATTTTTTCATTTTGCTACTCTTTTTTATTATATATATTATAATGAATTTGTATTATAATTGTAATTTTAAATAACGATTATGACATTAAAGTCTACGGTTATGATGTTGAAAAAATAAATTTATGAGTCTAATCGCTCTTTTTTACGGTGTTTTCCTTGAATCGAATGCCATTTTTGGGTCTGAATATCTAGTAAATCATTATACACTTCAGACATATTCTTCCCTGAAGATAATGATAAAGAATAGATGAATGCGGCAGGCAAGCTTTCGACACTTTTTTCTCTAGTAACCCATGAAGCAATTGTGGGCTGTTTCATATTGTGAAGTTCAGCAAACTGTTCGACAGTCATACCAAGGCGTTCAATAATGTAATAATTGACTGGATGTGGATACACGTATGTATTTAGCTTCATAAATACCCCTTCTTTCTACAACAATATTATTGCGTATGCAATTATATTCTATCACATTATAAACTTATTGACTATTCTTCTATTTATTTATTCATTTTCATAGATAAAACCGTTATCAATCAGTTTACAAAGAGAACGTACGTTTGTATAATGTAGCTGAAATGATGTGTATCAACGTGTTAGACTATATAAATGAACCTGTAAATGATTATCTCATGATAGATATGAGAAGTTTCTATGCTTCTGTTGAATGTATTGAACGTGGATTAGATCCGCTAACAACGGAACTTGTTGCTTTGAAACACCTATTTCATCCGCAATTTCTTTTATGGTTTTTAAATTTTCACTCATGGATTTATCCTTTACCTCGAACACTTACACGTTCTGGTTGTTCAAGGTCTTGTAATTTTACAGTTGGTAAGTATTGTTCAATTGCCTTTTTAAGATACTTTGCAATGTTCCCTTTTGAATAAGGTTCTTGCTTCTCACGAACGTATGAGAGGTGCTTTTTGACCCCCTCAAGTCCTCGTAATGTTTTGAGTTCGTCATACTTTGGATAAACATTTTTTTGCAAACCTGCCATAAGTGCCGTGTCCGTCATTTCAAGAGGGGATAAGAGAAAGTTTTCAATCAATAATCGTGTGTACTTGCTTTCCATTGCCTGTTTTAATAAGTCAGCTTCATTTCTTGATTTTTCCTTTTTGTCGGATTGATAATCTTTATCTTCTAACTTATAGCTGTTATCGTCTGCTCGACGTTTTTTCGTAATATGAAAGACGATAGAATCAATCGAGCGCCCCTTTTTGACTTTGTCATACGTCACGGTAAAAGAAGTATGATCATTGATTTCTTCAAGCGGTTTTTTTAATACCCATTTATCAAAATTCCTGAAATCTTGGTATTCATTGATTGTATCGGTCATTTCTCGCAATTCTCGCATTGAAATAGTGGGGTTTCTATATGATTCCACTTGTTCTTCTCTCCGTCCACCCTTATAACTATAATGCTCATATTGGTTATAATTCATCGATAACCAACGATACAAAATAATAGAATACTTGCTATTGAGTTCTGCAAGATCGGATAAAGCATGTTGTGTAAAATTCTGTTTTAAATTGATTAAATAAGGCATAATTTCAGGACTAAATCGGATAGTGACTTCATCATGATAATCGGTCCACTTTACATAGGGAATCGGCACAATGTTTTCAAATTCAAATCCATGTTCTTTTTTTTCTTTAATTTTAAAAAAGGCCTGTTTCTGCATATTCTCAACTGCCAGCTTGAAACGACTATG
>BABC01000074.1_pt1 | contig 13837 bp, 11 predicted proteins | sample 270348 | NCBI WGS metagenome assembly BABC01 (sample SAMD00036532, study PRJNA27871) | human gut metagenome | isolation source: feces from healthy human sample In-B, Infant, Male
CGCGACATCGCCGCCATCCAGGACCGGCTCGAACACATCAGCCGCGACCGGTCGGAGGCCCTGGCGCGCCGCAACGGACTGGACATGGGATACTTGGGACAGGCGATCGAACGCATGCGCGCCGACGCCGCACAAGACAAACAGTAAGCACGCAAGCATCGTTTCGCGCTCACCAATTACGACGAACGAACGACGATTTCGCGCTCACTTATTAATGATGAACCTCGGCGACCCGAAGCACAGCGCTCCTCTCCGGCTAGCCCGCCGAATCTGCCGGGCGAGCTCCCGAGCCATGTCGGTCACGTCGTCGCAAGTCCATTCATATTGTTCCGGCATTGGTGTTCCAAGCTTCTCGCACAGTTCCTCGACCATGCGGTCATGCTCTGATCCATCAGATGGAGCTTCATTCACCGTGTCCTCACGCATGGTGCCGAATCCGATCCATCCGTCCTGATCGCATCCATAGGAAACGCCTCCCGGCGCGTCGGCAGGTATGTTGCCACAATTCTGGCCCATCCAAGGATGGCCTTCGGGTATCCGCGCATACCCGTTCCAGCAGTGGGAAGCCGGGCCCGCATAGACCGACCATTCGATGCCCCATTCATGGCCGGATCGCACGGGCTTGTCTTGTAGACCAGCGACGAATACGTCCGGATCAGCTTCCCGTGCATGCTGGAACGCCTCCGGATCCTCTCCCACCCTGCGCTCAATGCGTTTGAACGGGTCGAAGTACGCGAGGGCGCCGCCGATCTGTCTGCATCCAGCCTCCTCATTCCACACGGCCGGATCAATGAGCTCGGACATGCCATGCGCGGCAATCATGCCGGCAGTCGTCACATGCCCGGGGCAGAAACGGAACACCCATGTACCGCCGGCTTGTTTGGCGAACACCCAATCATCCGGGGTCAGCACTTGTGCCCCGACGGGCAGGCCTTCCAGCCATTCGGTGGCATCCTTATATTCCACATCCATTATCGAAGCTCCTCTCTCTTATCCTTGATCTCTCATACCGGTAAAACGTCGCCGAGTGCACTGCAAGATGCAAGCATCGCAAGTTGGCGGCCATTAGTTTGAAACAGGCACCAAACCCATGTCTGGGTCAGCGGGCGTGTGCCACGGCGATTTCGTCCCATCGTGTCGTGGCTCTTGGTGACAGCCTGCCGCGTCTGGTTCGCCATGTTCCGCCGGTTTCCGCATCCGCTCGTCCTTGTCCGCGTATGTCTCCCCAGCCGATGCCGGCGTGCATCGTGCCGAACTTGCGGTTGACCGCATCGAGCGCCTCGGACAGTCCCCTGTCGCGCACCGGCCCCAGGCCGTCCAACGTGTCGAAATGGTCCCGGTCGGCCAGGTCGGAGAGCATCACCCCGGCTCGAACCCAACGATAGTCAGGCCTCGCATGGGCGCGTGCTACGTCGACGGCGATGCGCGAGACCGTGATCGGGTCGTCGGTCGGATCCAGCGGACGGCCATACCCGCCGGCAATCCGATAGTCGTCGCGGAAGGGGCTGGTCGCGCACCAGACGCCGATGAGCCGGGTCAGCCCATGCTGCCGAAGCAATCTTGCGGTCGCCTGCTGCGCGTACACGCTGACCGCTCCCGCGAGCTCCTCCATCTTGGTGATGGAATACCCGAACATGCGGCTGCACATGATCTGATGCTCCCGACGTCCCTCGATGGCGTCGAACCCGTCGAGACTGATGCACGGCGTGCCCTGCAATTCGAGCACGGTCCGCATCAGGTTCAGACCGAACCTGCGACGGACAAACGCCGGATCCATGCCTCGCAGCCTGAGCGCGGTGGTGGCGTTCAAGCCCATGAGCTTGGGCTCAAGGAGCCGGCCCACACCCCATACCTCGCCGACCGGCGTCGCAGCCATGATCTCCTCCGTCAGGCCGGCCGGCAGACCGTCCCAGACGGCCACTCCCCCGGTCGCGGGAGTGTGCTTGGCCCAATGGCTCAGGATCTTCGCCAACGTGCGCGTGGGTGCGCACGTCACGGTGGCGGGAACCCCCACACCTCTCAGCACCGCGGTCCTCATCAGCCGGCACGTCGTATCAACGGCATGGTCGGGCGGCATGAGGAAGCACTCGTCGATGCTGTACGCCCCCCGACCCGCCATATACCGGTCCATGACGCTCATCATCCGCCGGCTCAACGAGGCATACAACTCGTAGTTGCTGGACCGGGCGACCACGCACCCGTCGTTGTTCGACAACACGACCACCGGCCTGCCCATCAGCTTCGGGTCGAACACGCGTTCGCAACTCGCATAGAAACTGTCGGCGTCCGCCAGCACGAACCCATTCACCGGCGCCGCCCCTGCCGGTGGATGCTGCCGGTGACCGCTCCCCAGATAAGGTTCTCCCCATCTGTAGCAGGCCGAATGTCCGGATACCTCGGGTTCTCCGCGTGCAGATACCTGCCATGAGCGTCGCAGGCGAGACGCTTGACCGTCATGTCACCATCCAGCACGGCGATGACCACGTCCCCATCCTCGGGTTCCAGGCTCCGGTCCACGATCAACAGGTCCCCGTCGAAGATGCCGGTCCCGGTCATCGAGTCCCCCGCTACCCGGATCAGAAACGTCGTGTCGGGATGATCGACCAGCCGGTCGTCCAGACTCAGGTCCCCTGCCGCGTAATCCTGCGCGACCGACGGAAAACCGGCGTGCACGGACTCCATCATGAGCGGCAGCCTGCGCGCATGGGGGTTGCGCCGATAACGCCACACCCGTTTGACCTGCGTCTCCTGTGACATGCCGCACCTCCCATAGGACTCGAACATCTGTTCGACCATTGTGCCGGCAAGACAGGACATGTCCGGCACGGAGACCCGGAACCCAAGCGACACGCCTACGTGGCCATCCGTGGTGATGCCATCACTTAGCTATCGCCGCAGTCATGACTGTGAGGACAGACATGATGGGATGCAGCCTAAGTCTCTTTCCCCTGCAGCAAACGGTCATGGCGCAAGGATGAGGGCTACTTTCTGTCCAGCCGGGAAGCCCGTTTGTGCCTTCGTATGAATTGACGTAATATCAGTGCTAACAGTAGCCCCCAAGCCTCCTTACAGTGCTCAAACCCGGGGGCTCTTGTTTTATCGGCTATAGGCCGTGTCATATCCGGCTTGACGGCCTATAGGAACTTTTGTGGTGCTTATAACCGTGGCCCGGCCTTGTGGGAGCAGGCGTGTCGGCCTGTCATTTTTGTCGCGTGGAAAATGATGCGCCCCCGGTGGTGGGCTGGATGGCGTGAGAACACCATCCAGCAAAGCGAAGAGATGCCCCGTGTGCGGGCGTGCGATGAAGAAGAACGGGCGGACCGGCAAGGGCGTCCAGCGGTGGAAATGCCCGGCCTGCCGGTTGAGCTCGACGATGCCGCAGCGGCGGCGCAGGCGGGAGCGGACGCTGGAGGAGTTCCTTTCCTGGCTGCTGGGGCCGTCATCCCAAAGGGCGGCGGACTCCGCGGGCGACGCCCGCGCCCTGCGCAAACGAATCGCATGGTGCTGGCGCATCCGCCCGCGCATCGCCCCGCCGGACGCCAGGCGCCACACGGTCATGGCGGACGGCACGTACATGGGCCACGGCTGGTGCCTGATCATCGCCATCGACGGGCAAACCGGCGAGGTGCTGGGCTGGCAGTGGTGCGCGCACGAGTCCAAGGCCGCATACCTGGCCCTGTTCTCCCGGCTTCCCGCGCCGGACGTGCTCATCACCGACGGGCTGCGCGGCGCGGAGGCGGCGTGCACGCAGGCGTGGCCGGGAACGAGGATCCAGCGCTGCCTGGTGCACGTGCAGCGCAACACGAGGACGGACCCGACGTCCAGGCCCAGGCTCCAGGCCGGCCGCGAGCTGAAGAGGCTGTCCGACAGGCTCACCTCGGTCGAGACGGCCGGACAGGCCGTCAGGTGGGGCGAGGCCCTCAACGCATGGCACGAACGGTGGAAGGACTTCATCGCCGAACGCACCTACGCGCGCGACGACCCGTCCAACCCCAAGGCGTCGAGGCACCGGTGGCGGTGGACGCACGAGGAGCTGCGGCGCTGCTACCGGCGGCTGGAGAGGCTGTTCCGCGAGGGCAGGCTGTTCGCCTATCTCGAGCCGGAACTGCTGAAGGGCGGTCCGGTGGCGCGCACCACGAACCGGCTGGAGGGCGGCGTCAACTCGGTCGTCAAGGACGTATTGCGCAACCATCGCGGGCTGCCCGAGGAGCACATGCGCCGCGCGTGCGAATGGGTATGCTACATGAAGACCGCGCACCCACGACCGGAGTCATTCATCCCCGACGCCCTGCGGAAGGGCGAAAAGGCAACGACGCCCGAACCGGACGACAGCGTCGCGCCCGCATACGGGACCGGCATCGACTGGAACGAATTCCACACCACCACGCGATACCCCAACACCACCGACTGACAACGAAAACCAGTCTAAAGCACCACAAAAGTTCCTATAGGCCGGCTTGACCGCCGATTCGGAGCGGCGCTCCATGCTTGGACTCCAAGACATCTTTCTTTTCGGCTCAGTGCACCCTACCTCGGCCCCCACTAAACTGAGTTACTGCAACAACCAAACTGAGGCCGCAACGGGAAGGAGACCGCCATGACCGCATGGCTGATTCGCGCAGGACGCGAGGCACGGTACGCCTCGGACTGGTTCGCCAATGGATACATCGCAATCTACTGGCAGCTGAATGACCTGGACATCGCCGGCGCAGCACGCCAGGAGGTGCGTGACATGGTCGATGCCATCTACGCCGACTCTTCCCAGCAGGCACGCGCAATGATCACCGGGCAGGTGCACCGTTTCGGCTCGGTGATGCAGACCGGTGACGACGTCGTCACCTACTCTCCCGAAGAACGTCTCTATCACATCGGCTCCGTCACCGGTGGCTGCATCATCGAAGACACCACCGGTGACGACGAGCACGACAGCCGGTACTCACGCCCGGTGATCTGGCGGACGGTCGCGTCGCGCGACAAACTCGCCGACACCTCAAAGAACTCGCTGGGCACCATCGCCACCCTCAGCCAGATCGGCGATGACGTATTCGCCGACCTGACCGCAGCCGCAGGAACCAGCGACGATTCACCCTCGGCGCCCGCTCAGGCCGCGGACAACGAGACCACGGATGACGATGAGACCCGTCGCATCACCGCGAACGAGGGCATCGAGAAGATCAAGGGCCGCATCGTCGCGCTCTCCTGGGAAGACATGGAATCCCTCGTCGCCGGCCTCCTGCGCGCCATGGGCTACCGCACCACCCTGACGTCCAAAGGCGGCGACCAAGGGCGCGACGTCATCGCCTCCCCCGACGGACTGGGACTGACCTCCCCACGCATCATCGTCGAAGTCAAGCATCGCGGCAATCCCATGGGCGCGCCGGCGGTTCGCTCGTTCATCGGCGGCCTGCATGACTCCGACAAGGGTTTGTACGTGAGTACCGGCGGCTTCACCAAGGAGGCGCTCTACGAGGCGGAACGCGCCCGCGTGCCCGTCACCCTGCTCAACCTCGACCAATTCGCCCGCGTGTTCGTCGACAACTACGAGACCACCGACCTGGAGACCAGCGCCCTGCTGCCGCTCACACGCATATACTGGCCGGCGTGAGCGTGCAAGCGTACAGACCTTCGACGAAGCCATCTACCTCAAGGAACGCTGCATGTCCGGACACCTAATGAAAAACAATGACCTCCCACGTTCTGATCACCAGACTGCGAGTGTACGCCATCGCTCCTGGCACTAGCAAGTCATCTGCTTGCGGAAAGCATAGAGCAACTCAGACAACTTCTGGTTGTCGGCAATGAATCTGAGAAGATAATCCTCCGTGATGAGAAATTGATGATTTCGCTTATCCTTTGTACAAAGAATCTGTTTGCAAGAGACTGTTTCAGTAATTTGAAAGCTATGCAAAATCCTGTTTCTCTGTTGAACTACTGTATTAAACAGAGATCCAATTTTTGAGCCAGCTTTCTTTGTAATGGTTTGTTTTATCGGGCTACTGAGATCTCCAGCACTAAGATCGATGAGATCATACCAGTTAAAATTATCCGCATCGTCTGCATTAAGGATGTTTTCAATAACAAAAGCAACATTTGAATTGAAAACACAAATCGCCGAGCCGAGCAGTTCTCGATACTCTTTATCTGGCAATGATTGTCTTGTATATGGCTCATACATATTGATACTCCTTGTTTTTCGTTCCCTCAATCATCACGCAATCGACCAGACTTCAGTCAGCCTCTTCATCTGTCTTCATGTAGATGAACGTGACTTGCTTGGTGCGTCGTAACTCCTGATAACGCATGGCAGGGTTGAACCAGTTGAAGTGGCCTGATTTTTGTTCCGCCCTTATAGTGAGGCGGCTTGCGCCGCTTGATGTTGATAATACTCGGTTTCCACCGCTTCCGGTGTCCTGTAGCCCAGGGACTGGTGCAAGCGCTTCGAGTTCCACCACGAGACCCACCGGAACGTCGCCAATTCCAGGTCCTTCAGATCCGCGAAGGGTTTGCGCCGCCATACCAGCTCGGTCTTGTACGCGCCGTCGGCGCTTTCGGCCATGGCGTTGTCGTACGAGTCGCCGACGGTGCCGGTCGACGGCAGCATCCCATATCCCATAACCCTGGTGGTGTACACCGTGCCGGTGTACTGCGTGCCATGGTCACTGTTAAACCGATGTCGGTTTAATTCCGATTAAGCCGGGTTTGTTGTTAAGCCGGGGAACGGTTCGGGGTCTTGGTGGCTGGCCGTGTCCCATGTGGTTTCCCGGCTTAACGTTCCGGGTTATGTTCGTCTTGTCCCATTTGATTCGAACGAAGGAGTTTGCCATGGGTGAGACGACGGTTGGCCATGTCGCGGGCGAGGTGGTCCGCGCGCTTTACGGGGCCGGTTATATGGAATCCACCATAGGCCAGTACCGCAAGTCCATCAGGGCGTTGGAACGGTACGCCGGAGGCCCGGATGCGGTGTACACGCGTGGGTTGGGCGCGGGGTTCGCCGCGTCGACCTTCAGTGAGCGGACGGGCGGTTTCAGCAGGCAGCGGTGGTTCGATTACGGCAGGCTGGCGCGTTTGTGCGACTCGTATCTGCGGTCCGGTTCGGTGGACCTGGGCAAGTGGCGCAGGAGCAGGCTTGCGGAGCCGGTGGTTCCGGGTTTGGCCGTGGTCATGGAGCGTTGGGAGGCGTATCTCGCCGGTTCGGGACTGGCTTCGGCGACGGTGGGGCATTACCGTCGGATGGCGGGCTTGTTCCTCACGTGGCTGGAATCTCATGGGGTCGTGTCGTTGGACGGTTCGGATGGCTCGCATGTGCTGGGGTTCCTGGCCGGGCTGCGTTCACGCTGGTCGGAGTCGTCGATGCGGCACGCCGCGTCGGACCTGCGCCCGTTGTTCAGATGGCTCGGGCGGGATGACCTGGCGGACGCGATCGGCCTGGCCGGCATACGCAGGACCCACGCGATCGCGGGAACGTTGCCCGACGACGAGCACCGCCGCTTGCTGGAGGCGTGCGCCTCGCGGTCGGTGCCGTCGAGGGACGCGGCGATCACCCTGCTGTCGCTGACGTGCGGGCTGAGGGCATGCGATGTGATCGGTCTGAGGATCGCCGACGTGGATTGGGATTCCATGAGCATAGGTCTGGTGCAGCGAAAGACGGGCAATCCGTTGACCGTGCCGATGACGGGACCACTGGCCGCGAGGCTGGCGTCCTGGCTGTTGGACGAAAGGCCCGCCACCGACGACGACCGTGTGTTCGTGCGGTACAAGGCGCCCCATGTCGCGCTTCGGGGTCATTCATCGGTGTACGAGGCGATCAGCCGTGTCATGCGGCACGCCGGGCTCGGACGCCGGGGCGGTTCCAGGCTGTTGCGGCGCAACGCGGCGACGAGGATGCTGGAGGCGGCCACGCCGTTGCCGACGATCAGCGCGGTGCTTGGCCACGCCGACCCCGATTCCACACGCGTCTACATGGCCACGCACCGCGGGGGAATGCTCGCGTGCGTGCTGCCCGTGCCGGAAGGCGGATCGTCATGAGACCCACGGAACACGGATTCGTCGGCCCGCTCGCCGGCGAATTGGAGGAGTACATCCGCTTCAAGGCGTCCATGGGCAGGCATGGCGCCACCCGCGTCCAGGTCCTGCGCTCGTTCGACCGGCATTGCCTCGAACACGGGGCCGTGCGTCTGGAGCGGGGCGTCGTGGAGCGATGGATCGCCCATAGGATCGACGCGAATCCCGGGGGTTGCCGCTCGTGGTTCTCGTACATCAGGGACTTCGGCAGGTGGATGCGACTGGCCCACGATCCCGACGCGTACGTGCTCTCCGACCAGTGGAAGGCCGGATCCCCGCGTCCGACGCCGTACCTGCTGACGGACCGCGAGGCCGCCCTGTTCCTGCGGGCCGCGGGAACGTTGGAGTCTCCGTCGCCGTGGGCGTGGCAGTCTCGCGCGTTCTTCATGCTCATGGCCTGCTGCGGGCTGCGCACCCGAGAGGTCAGGAGACTCGCCGTCGGGCACGTCGACCACAAGGCCCGTTCCATCGACGTGGTCGATTCCAAGGCCGGTCGCAGCCGCAGGCTGCCCGTGGGCGACGAGGTCGCCGCCGAACTGCTGGAATGCGACCAACGGTCCCGCGAACGCTTCGGAGACGACCGTCCCGCGTTCTTCGTCACCTCCACCGGCAATCCGGTCTCCCCGGGCATGCCCGGCGTGGTGTTCCGCCGCGTCTGGACGCGGGCCGGGCTCGAGTGGCCACAAGCCGGCAAACGGCCCAGGCCCTATGATTTCCGGCACCGGTTCGCGTTCGCGAACATCGAGCGGTGGACTCGCGACGGCGTGGACGTGATGGCGATGCTGCCCTATCTGGCGGCCTACATGGGACACGCCGGCATCGACAGCACCCTCTACTACGTGCACGCCAGCCCCGATTTCATGGACGGATACGCGGACCTCGTCGCCGACGCCGAACGCGTGGTCCCGGAAACGGAGGAACCATGAGCAAGGCAAGGAAAACGGCCGCCAGCTCCGGTGAACCGGACTTCTGGCGAGTCGCGCGCGACTGGCTGCACCACTGGCTGCCCAAGGTGCGGGGCAGCTCGCCGAAGACCGTCGAGGCGTACCGCATCGGTCTGGAATCCTACGTCCGATGGCTCGAAACCACGGAAGGCACGCAGCGCAGCCACATCGGTTTCGGGCATTTCGACCGGGCGCGCCTGGGCCGGTGGGTCGAATGGATGCGGACCGAGCGCGGGTACTCGGACCGCACCATCATGCTGAGGATGACGACGATGCGCGTGTTCCTCGACCACGCGGGCCTCGAACACCCGGCATTGACCGCGCTGGGCAACGACGCGGCCGGCATACGTGTCAAACCACCCGCGCGCAAACCCGTCGACCACCTCGGGGAGGAACACACCAAAGCGTTGCTGACCGCATGGGGCACCGGCGACGCCAAATCGCGCAGGAACCGCATGCTCCTGATCCTCATGTACGACACCGCCGCCAGGATCGGCGAACTCGCCGCACTGACCATCGCGGACGTGGGTATGGATAAGCCGGCCAGGGTCACGCTCACCGGCAAACGCGGCAAGAGCCGGGTCGTGCCCCTGGGAGAAAGGACACGAACCCACCTGGCCGCCTACCTCGAGGAATTCCATCCCGGACCGTCCATGCGCGACGGCGACAGGCCGTTGTTCCACTCGACGAGGAACGGCGCCATCCAGCCGCTCTCCGTGGACCGGATCGACGAGATCCTCAAAACCGCGGCGGCCAGAGCACGCCGCGGGACGTGCCCGTCCATGCCCGAACGCGTCCACTGCCACCTGATCCGCCGGACCCGCGCCATGGACCTCTACCAACAGGGCGTGCCGCTACCGCTCATCATGCAACTGCTCGGCCACGAAAGCATGAGCACAACCAGCGCGTTCTACGCGTTCGCGACCCTCGACATGATGCGCAAAGCCGTCGATGCGGCCAACCCCGGCCCCGACCCCTCCAAGGAGACATGGCTCAGCGAGCAACGACTCCGACAACTACACACCCTCAAATAACCCGGAACGTTAAGCCGGGAAACCACATGGGACACGGCCAGCCACCAAGACCCCGAACCGTTCCCCGGCTTAACAACAAACCCGGCTTAATCGCTGTGGTGGATAAGACCATCCGTGCCGCCGCGGGACGCGGCCCATGAGATCGCCTGCTCCAACGCCTGCAACGGCAGCTCCTGCGTGTTCATGGTCATGGCGCACGCCCATCCCACGATCCGACGGGCGTACACGTCGGCGGCGAACGCCGTGTAGCCGAACGAGCCGTTGGACATGCGCACGCAGGTGATGTCGGCCACGTGCAGCCGGTTCGGCGCACAAGCCTCGAACCTCCCGTCCACCAGATCCGGCCTGCCGCCCGTGCCCTTGGCGGGTTTCGTCGTCACCGGGGTTCTGCCGCGGCGCACGCCCCGGATGCCAAGCTCGCGCATGATGTTCATCACCTGGCCGCGGCCGACCTCGGCCGGATCCCAGCCCTGGGCGACCAGCTGCGCGTGCATCTTCCCGTAACCGTACACGGCCATGAAGAAATCCGAATGGATCTGGAGGATGTCGCGGGCCAGCGCCTCATGCCTCGCCCGCATGCGGCTGACGGGACGTGTTTCGAGCATGCGGTAGCCGCGCGGCGCGAGAAACCCGCAGTCCAACGATTCGGAAAGGACCCTGCAGATCGGCCCGACCTTGAAACGGCTTTCATGCTCGTCGATGTACGCGGCCATCAACGCCGTGTCGGGTCGAGCCTGGCCGCGAAAAAAGCCGACGCCGTCGTCAAAATCTCGTTCGCCCGACGCAATTGCGCGTTCTCGGCCCGCAGCTTCTTCAGCTCCGCCATCGCGTCCTCGGCCGACTGCCTCGTCTCCTCCGCGACCGTCGCGTCCGACTGGTTGCGCCAACGCCGCAGCGATTCCGGCGCTATCCCCGGATCCTTCGCCACCGGCGATCGCGTTCGTCTCCGACGAATACGAGGAACGCGATTCCGCCAGCAGTCTGACCGCCTTCGCCTTGAACTCCGGCATATATCGAGTGCCCTTTGCCATGGTTCCATCATCTCCCATCGAGTTAGAGGAAATGCGGAACAAAAATCAGTTCATATCAGTGAGAACCATGCGGCTCCCGGAACACTGCTGAAGTCGGCTGCGCCCATGCTGACGGCAACCAGTGTGCCGACGAGAAGTGCGATGATCACGGAGAACATGTGGAGAATGCCACTGTTGCGCAGCTTGTACTGGAGGACCATGCATACGAGCAGCACAATGAATGTGACACAGCCGCTCAAAGCGTTAGCGGTCAGATTGCCTTTGGTGCTGAACACTCCAGTGACCGCGGTAGGCACCAGGGTGAGGCCGACGATGAGGATGATGATGCCACCAATGAACGGTGGGATGGCGCGGCTGATGAACTTGGAGAACAGTTTGCTCATGCCCAGTAGGATGATGATCGCACCCGGGATGAGGCTACCAATCATTGTGGGAATGCCCATGGTCGCGCCGATCATACACAGTGCGGCGAGAGGCACATAGGACGGGCCTTGCACGATTGGATAACGCATGAACAGTCCGCTTTGCAGGAGTGTGGCGATACCGCAGGCGAAGAAGCTCATCTGCAGGAAGTAGGACAGGTCGCCTCTTGCCAGGCCGATGGCGCCACCCAGGATGAGTGGCATGATGTACAGGTCCATGGACAGGACGTGCTGGAGTCCGAGGACGATGGACTTGCCGACTGGAATCTTGTCGTCGATGCCCGCTACGAGTTGCGGCGTTTCTTCCTTACTCATGATAGTTTTCCTTCCAAATTCAACGTGATGTGTGAGGTTCGTCAACTGGCGTGGTGGCGAGGGACGTTCCAGATTGGAACGGGGTGAGGTTAGAGCTCAGGCGTCAACCTGAGATTTGAGTTTGGTTAGCTCCGCGTTGATCGCGTCGGACAGGTCACGTTCGTCGATACCGCAGGCGAATTTGCCGTCATGGTAGACGATCTTGCCGTTGACGATGGTTGTGGAAATGTTTTCCGGCGTGGACGAGTACACGGTCGTCGCGTAAGGATCATGCATGGGCATGGAAGTGAGTTTGCGCGGGTCGAAGAGAATCAGGTCGGCTTTGCGACCCTTCTCCACGACTCCGAGAGTGTCTGGCATGCCGATGGCCTTGGCGCCACCGTTCGTGGCCATGCGGATGGTTTGCGGGGCGGTGATGCGGGCGGCGTCACGCGTGAACCCTTTCTGCACGAGCGCCGCGAACTTGATGCTCTCCAAATAGTTGGTGGTGTTATTGGAGGCCGCGCCATCGGTGCCGATCGACACGTTCACTCCCGCATCCAATGCTTCGCGGATCGGCGCCGCACCAGACCCCAGGTACATGTTGGAGACCGGATTGTAGCTGATGGAGACACCGTTATCGGCGAACCGTTTGATCTCGTCAGGGGTGAGGTTCACGCAGTGCACGCCGAGCATATGATCCGTGAGGAAGCCCATGTCGTCCAGCATTGGTACGATGTCTTGCCCGTAATGCTTCTGGCACATGTCGTCATCGACTTCGGTTTCGTCGATGTGCATCGCGTAGCGCACGTTCTCGGACTTGCAGTAGTCCAACATGGTACGGTATCCCTCTTTGGTGGTGGACCATGTCACGTCTGGACCGGTCCAGATGGAGAGCATGTCGCTACGGTCCGCGTAATCGTGGCGTAGGCGGCTGACTTCTTCCATGGCTTTGTCTGCCGGTTGGATGAAGCATGCGGGCATGCCGTAGTCTTCGCCGCAGTCCTGGAAGGTGCGGATGAACACGCTGCGGATCCCTGTGTCTTCCATGCCGGCGATGCACCCGTCGGCCAGCTCAGGATCCTGGTCAGTGTAGAAGAACTCGCAGAGCGTCGTGCAACCGCTTTTAATGGCTTCCATGCAGGTCAGTTGCGCGGCGAGACGATGCTGGTATGGAGTCATGTACTTGCCGTACGGTAGGGCGGAACGGTTCAGCCATTCGATGAGACGATGGTCCGCTCCCAGACCCTTGAGGAATGACTGAAAGATATGAGTATGAGTGTCGATGAACCCAGGGAACAGCACCTGACCCTCGGCGTCAATGACAGTATCCGCCTCCACTCCTGCGGGCACGGAACCTTCGTTCACAGAGGTGATGGTTTCTCCGTCGACGACGACATACCCGTGTTGGATGCGGGTCATGTTCGCGTCCATCGTGCAGATGTCCGCGTTCTTAATGATGAGATCGTGATGAGCCATAACGTTTCCTTCCCTTGTGATCTGCTGTGATCCCACCCTGAAACGCAGGACGGAACCAATTCCGGCCCACGTTTTGGTTTAGAAGGAAAACAAGGAAAACTTTGTTTACTTATAGCTTTAACCATAAGGGGGCACATGTTACGGCGAGTTACAGAACATCGCACAAGTTATTACGATCCTGCCGAAACCGGTAACCACGAGGAAACAATGCACGGAGCCACTAAGTAGACATGAACCTGCTAGCAGGCATGTGCGATAGCGATCTCATCCCATCTGGTCGTGGCACACGACGACAACCTATTAAGCCGAGTCCGCCACTCACCACCGGTCTCCTCGTTCGTACGACCGTCACCGCGAATGTCACCCCAGCCGATACCCGCATGCATCGCGCCAAACTTACGGTTAATCTCTTCCAGCGCCTCCGACAATCCCTTATCGCATACCGGATCCAAACCATCTAACGTACAGTATCGATCCCGATCACCGTCAAACAAGCCTGTGTGGTGCAGACGCCGGCGACCGGTCATATGCAGACCGGCTTGCCTAACATCCTGACTTGTGTTGCGGGATTG